>ERZ780185.617-NODE-617-length-20080-cov-10.307715_pt1 | contig 20080 bp, 10 predicted proteins | sample MGYA00511365_ERZ780185 | MGnify/ENA primary metagenome ERZ780185 (study PRJEB29588, sample SAMEA2151606) | human gut metagenome | biome: human gut; feature: human-associated habitat; material: faeces | place: Denmark | collected 2008/2010 ...
AAACCCGGCAAGCGGCTCTAATCCCTCCGGCAGCAGCAGCGGTTCTTCCGGAAACAATAATAATTCGGATAATGTACCGGAATATTTGAGACGTCCGGAAGAAAGTAAACAGAATATACCAACTTACCAGTGGGGAAGCGATGACAATACTTTTCAACCGAGCACAAGTAATAACGATTTTGAAATTGTAAGAAGCTCAAATCCTTCGGTTAATGACGGTATGCCTTATCTGGTAAATAAAAAGACAGGCGAAGTATCTACTCCGAGCGGAATAATCAAACCGGGAGATCCTGGCTATGATAAGTATAATACAGGGTTTACTGCTTCAAAATCTACGACCCAGAGCAACAATACCATTTCTTCAGGTACTACGTCAAACATCCGTAAAGGAAATAATGGAAATACATTGGAGGAAACATCTACAGGAGAAAAGTTAATTAGAGATAAAAACGGAAAACTAATTCAAATACTAAACAAAGATGGTACCAGTAAATGGTCAGCCAGCTAAAATAATAAACTTATAAATTAAATCAGAAAGGCCAGTTTTGTACAGAAGACTGGCCTTTCGTTAAGTCGTTCTATTATCTAAAATAGACTTAATATGTATTTGTTCAGGGTTGATAAACCCTGCATTCGGTGCGGCAGTCACCGAATGATGTTTCAGTGCATGCACTGAAACATCGAAATAGAAACAAAGAAAAAGGACACTGTTTTTAATTTGAACAGTGTCCTTTTGTTACCTATCAGAGATTTTGCCCCCAATTCATATTATTGTTATAGTTGTCCCAATATGTGGGTTCTTTACCGTAAGTAAGGTTACCTTGTGCATCTTTAATATTTATCAGTTCACCTTCTGAGCTATATGTAGCCTTACGTCCCTCGGGGTCAGTCTGGGTAATCGTTCCATCCCAATTTTCGACAGCATTTTCAAGTGTTACGCTTGTTGTTGTCGTAACTTCCGGAAGATAGGGGCCGACATTCTCAATCTGACCTCCGCGACCGCCGGTTGTTACGGTTACTGTTTTGGTTACGGAATTATTTCCCGCCGAATTATTATTGTTTCCGGAAGAACCGCTGCTGCTGCCGGAGGTATTAGAGCCGCTTGCCGTGTTTTTGTTGTTATCACCGGAGCTTACGGCAGGCTTCTGAACCGTCGGCTGCTTCTGGCTCATGCCGGCATTATACGAATTATCCCACTGTTTGCCCTGCGAATAAGACGCATTGTTCTGGCGAATTTCTTCCTGTCTCTTGGCTGCCGCTTCCGCGTCGGCTTGTTTCTTTGCTTCGGCATTCGCCGCGTCTATTTTCGCCTGCTTGTTGTCTTCAACCGCTCCGATACCTTCTCCCGCTGCGGTCGCAATGCCGAAAATCGCTCCCAGCGTATCGCCCGTTGCGGTTCCGATACCGCCGCCGATGGTTGCGCCCTGCTGAGCGGCATTGGACGCCTTGGTCGCAATATTCGTTACTGTCGAACCGGTCTTGGCAACAGAGTTAATCTTATCCAGAGCCTTTTGTCCCTGATTATTGGCAAAGTCGGTAACCTTGTTGCTGTCAACCGCAGCTTTGCGCTGTTCAAGTTCCGCCTTGGCCCATTCCTGCTGTTCGGGCGACAGGTTGCCGGCGGCAAGTTTCTTTTCGAGTTCGTTGATACGGTTCTGGTTTTCCTTGTCAAAGGCAAGTTCAGCCCCGGATTTGCCTGCATTCTGAACATCGTTGGCTATTGAGGACGTGTTGGCCACGACCGCGCCGGCGCCGGTCTGAACCGTATTAAATATGGTATTGGACGCCGTGGCTACTTCCCCGAGCGTATCAAGAACGCCGGTCAGGCCGCCTTCGGAGTTCTTGATGGCCGTGCCGATTTTCTTAGCCTGGTCGACCGTCGTCTCTACCGTGTTCTTCACTGTCTTATAGGTGTCATACGCCGTTTTCGCCGCGTTGATGCCTGATTTCACAGTATTCTTCAAATCTTTCCACGACCATTTGCTGTCTTTTGCGCTCGTGTCTACCGTTACGTCCGGACAGACGTCTCCCTTGCTCGTGTCGCAATTTGCCGCCGCGTCTACGTCCGAGCCGCTTATATTCGTAAATCCTGCCGGTAAATAATTTCCATAGCTTTTAACCACTCCTTAACCACAGAAAGTTTACACTAAAATCAAGGTGTACTCTTAGTTTGAGACGGGGTTATAGCCATATAACCGAAAGTGAATAAACAATGCTTTATCTTGCATAAATAAAACTTCTGTCTTAAACTTAGAAAAGAGAAACCTGACAGTGTTTGCCGCTTAGGCCGAAACTGGCCGCAGCGCTTGGAAAGCAGGGTTTATAAAATGAGAGAGATGATCTTAAAAGCCGTCGCCAACCCTCCCAAAATTTTGTGGGGGCCGTTTTTGCCGACACTGCTTAATATCGGCATTCAGTTTCCGATTATGTTCATGTTTATCGGTCTCGGTGACGTCAACCCGCTGCTCTTTGTATTCAGTATTGTCCTTGTTCATGGTGCCGTCGTTCTGGCCGGAACCAAAGAACCCCATTTGTCGACCATGATTCAGGCTTTTGGCCAGACCCGGAAAGTAACCACCAATTTATATGTAGAGAAAGGCGCTAAATTTGAACCCTGATTTTGATTTTTTCAGCACCTTTGTACAGGGGCTGAGCAGCATGGAAGTCATTGTCGCCGTCATCGGTTTTGTTTCGGCGGCATCGTTTGCCGGTTTCTGGGCGACCAGATTCGGTCATTTGGTTCTGCCTCAGCCGCGTGAATCCCGCGTGTCGGACTTTTTGCCCTTCAACAAGCTGATGGCCGACGGCATTACCATTCGCTGTTACAATGGTTCTTTTGCACGCGTGTTCAAAGTTGAAGGCGTCGATTTGTCTTTTGTGACTGACGAGAAAAACCTCTCCATGATGGAAGCCCGCAAATCCTGGATTGACGGCATGTCTGACCTGCAGATTGTCTGCCGCGTCATTACGCTGCGCGAACGGATTGCCATGGAAGAAGATGTCGGCAATTTCAACAATCCGCTGCTGGAACAGATTTCTAATACCTGGCGCAATACGCTGGACCGCGTTTATGCCAACCGCCATTACATCGTCCTTTCGGTTGCCGACCGTCCCGAAGCTCTGAAAGATTTGAACTATGCGTCGCAGGCTCTGCTGGCGACTTTGAACGATTACGGCGTCAAGCCGATGTACGAAACCGAAGACAGCCCGGCGGCTGACAGTCCGCTGGCAGTTTTTGCCAAAATATGCAGTCCGATTACTCAGCCGTCGCCGAAGGTTCGCAACGCCGAAGGCGCTCAGCTTAACGAGATGCTGACGTCGGATCATATTCACTTTACCGGCGAAAAAGGTATTATCAAATTTTTCTCGGGCGAGAAGGAAAAATATGAAATTGCCATGGGCATCCGCACTTCCGGCGATTATATGGACGAGGGCATGATTGCGTCGCTGCTTTCCATTGACTGCGAACTGACCCTGCTGCACAATGTCAAGCCGTTTTTCAAACCGCATGCCCGCGCTTTGCTGATGCAGCAGCAGCGTATGGCGGCGGTAACCAGTTTTTCGCCGGACGTTATCAACCAATACAGCGAAGCCCTGTCTTCAATTGAAGACAGCGATGCCGATTATCAGGCGCTGACCGAATATGCGATGACGGTTATTCTGAAAGGCGACAGCATGGAAGAAATAGACTTTGGCGAAAGCGAAGTTCAGCGCATATGCCGTCTGTTCAGCGTTACGCCGGTTCGCGAGGGCTGGGTTACGCAAGCGACTTTCTTTAATCAGTTTCCGACGTATGAAACCTATCCGCGAACCTACCGTTACCTGTCCAGAGTTGTGGCTATGGCCATTTCCTTCGACAAGCCGTCCGAAGGTTTTGCCAAATCGGACTGGGGACCGGGCGCAATTACCGTTTTTCGTACCGCTTCCGGGTCGGCCTATCGTTTTCAGTTCCATGTTTCGTCTGAAGATTCGGCTGTTGCCCACTGTTGTATTATCGGCCCGACCGGACAAGGTAAAACGACGTTGCTGACCTTTTTGGCCGGACAGGCTATGCGCCACAGCGACCTGAAAGTTTTCTTCTTTGACCGTCATCGCGGTGCCGAAATCTTTACCCGTTCCATCGGCGGCGCCTATGTCGGCTTTGACGGCGACGAAAAGAACGTTTCCCTTAATCCGTTTGATACGGCCAATACGCCGAACAACCGGGCTTTCCTGCGTCGTTGGCTGAAGTCTATTACCATGGTCGACGATGCCCTTTCCGAAAAGGAAATCGGTCGCGCGGTTACCACGGCGTTTGATTACCTGCGTCCTGAAGAACGCATTATGAAAAACCTCTACAAAAGCTGTTTTTCGCCAACCGGCAATATGCGCCGAGAGCTTTTCCGCTGGATTAATCCGGACCAGTACGGTAATATTTTTAATGCCGAAAACGACAGTCTGGATTTGAGTGCCAAGCGTTTTATGGCTTTTGACTTTACGCATATTTTCGAAGACGAAACCCTTGCTCCGGCCGTCATCAGTTACATCATGCACCGTATTATGTCCGAAACCGGCGATACCGGCGTTCCCTCGCTGATTATGATTGACGAAACCGCGCCGATGTTGAAGCACCCGATGTTCCGCGACTACTTTATCATCGGTCTGCAGGAAGGGCGTAAGAAACGCCAGGCTTATCTTTGTGCTTTCCAACAGCCGAACATCATCGACAAGCTTGGCGTCGGCGAAGTTATTCGCGGCCAGTGTCAGACGATTATCTTTTTCCGTAACCCGCAGGCAATGCCGGAAGACTACGCCAACTGGAACCTGACCCAGCGGGAAATCGAGTTCATTTTCGGCAAGAGCTACCGCGACTTTCCTTATGCCATTCTGCTTTCCCGTCCGGCTACCGGCGAATCTGTCATTTTGGACGTCGACCTGAGCGGTCTCGGCCCATACCTGAAACTTTACAACTCCGGCCGCAAAAACGTACTTTTGGTTGAAGAGCTGATTAAGGAATACGGTGAAGAAAACTTTGTTACAAAATATTTAAATATTGCGTGATTCGGAGATTAGTCGTTTATCAATTGCGCAATTTTTGATATTATTAATATAAGGAACCTGGACTTTATTGGAGGTTGAACATGAGAAATTGTAATCTTTTGCGGCTGCTTACTCTGAGCGGATTCCTTTCGCTTGCGGTTCTGCCTCGTCATGCGGCGGCGCAATGGCCGACCCTGGATATTTCCTCCGTAAAGGAAGGCATAAGCACCAATATCGAACTGGTCAAACAGTCCAAGGTTGTGACCGATGCCATGGCCACTGCCGGCAAAATCAATGCCGGTATTGGCGATGCCAAGGCCAGCGTTTCTAAATTCGCCGGCGACAATCTGGCCAAAGCCCAGGAAAAAATGAAAAAGCTTCAGGAAGAAAAAGAGCGTATAGAAAAGAAAAAAGAAGAATACGAAAAAATTAAGAAAGAAATTGAAGAGAAAAAAGAGGCAATGGAAGATTATAAGCGTCAGGCCGAAGCTCTGAAGGCCGATGCCGAGGGGTATATTGCCGATGCCAAAGAAATGAAAGATGCTGCCAGTGACGTTGTTTCTACGGTCAAAGACGATGTTTCATCAGCTTCTTCCTCTGCCGGGATTTCTTCCGGAAATGCTGATTTGAACACGACGTCGGCGGTTGCCGAAGCCGAACCGCAAACGGCCGTATCCGGCCGGACGGCTTTCGGCTCTGCTCAGTCCGAATCAGGATATCAGGTTGCTGCGCCGACTTCTGATGCCAAAAATTACGGCGAAGCCGTTTCTGAAACTTCAGCCGTTGCCGGAATTTCTGAAGTTGCCGAAGATGACACAGCCAAAGCGGATGTTCAGGCGCTTACTGAAGAACAGTTGAAACTGAAAGAAGAACAGGAAGCTTTGGACAAGGAAAAAGCCGAGTTGGAAGTTGACGCCATGTTTGCCAAAACGCCGGAAGAAAAAGCCGCTGTTGAGGAAAAGATGAAAGCTCTTGACGCCAAGTATGAAGACTTGAACGGCAGAATGTCTGAAAATGCCGCGCAACTGGCTGCGGCTCAGGAACAGACGGCGGCTGAAGCAGCTGTTGAAACACCTGCGGAAAACAAAGCCGTTCCGGCCGGCCGCCGTCCGTTCGGAATGCCGGAAAAAGCCGCGGCAGTTACGGACGAAAATAATGATGACAAGCAGCCTGTCGATGAAAAGGAAAAAGACGAAGATAAAGAACCGCAGCCTTTCCATCGTGCCAAGATTTTGGACGGAGAAACGTCAACCAAAATGGAAATTCCGGAATCTCACACGCCAAAAATTCTTGAAGGGGAAACATCGACAAAAATGGATGTTCCCGAATCTCACCGCGCCAAAATTCTTGATACTTATGAAGCGCCGGTCGATCACACGCCGAAAATTCTTGAGCAAAGTCGGCAGCAATCGGGAAATTCTTCAGGGGGCTTCCGCAAAAGAGCCGTACAAAGAAGTTCGGCTCTGCAAAATGGCCGTCACTATGCTTCCCGCAGTTTTTCCGAGACCATGGTCTTTGCTGATTTGGCGGGAGGCTCCGTACCTGACGGCACGGTTAACGGCGTCTTTATTCTCTCAGACCGTCTGGCTCAGGAATGCGAGATTAACGTTGCCGATTTGGAAGACGAGAAGGTTATGGACGAATGCATCAAAAAGCTGGTAAAGGCCAAGTCGGATAACGATGCGTCCATTGCACAGGAGGCAACGGCCGTTTACAAGACCATTATGCAGGAAACCGTAAATGGGCTTATTGCCGAAAGCATGGCGCAGAAAAACGAAGCGGCCAATTACGAAACCAAGGTTTTGGAGGAAATGGAGAAAAAAATCGCCCAAACCAAAAACAGTCGCGACGATACCGGCGGGCTGTCCCTGACCAACATGGAAACCCAGTATCTTTTGAACCGTATCCTGACAATTTATGCCGGACAGTTGACTCTGGATACGCTTAATGAAGTCAGTGGTTTTGACAAGTCTTATTATCAGGACGGCGATGACGAAGAAACCGGAGAAGAAAAATGATGAAAAAACGTCTGACATTGTCCGTTTTCTGTCTGACGCTGATTTGCGCCGCGTTGCCGGCGCGCGCCGATAAGGAGTTTTTTCAAAAGGTCGAAGAATATCTGGGCGTGGTCGAAAATAACAAAAACTGGGTGGAAAATCAGCTTTCGCTGGCCGAAGAAATGAAACGTTCGGCTTCGGAGGGTGTCGGTAATGCGATGCAGAAAATCAACGAAGTAAAAGCCAATCCGCTGAGTGCTGATGAGGAACTTCTAAATGTCATTCCGTCGGATATTCCGGATGTTAACAATATCGGTAAGGCAACCGAACAGGTAGAGAAGTCCTATAATGCTCAAATGGGGCAGGGAAACGATATCGAAGTATCTTCCGAACAGTATGACAAAATGATGGATATTCAGCGGGAAAATGTCGCCAATCTTTATACCGTCGCCTTTACGACCCGGACGCTGCTGGCCAAGGAACGCAAGCAGGACGAACCCTCCAACGATATGAAAAGCACGCGTGAAATCATTAAACTGACCAACAAAAAAGCCGCGGAAATGCTTCGCCGCCTGCGAAATGTCATGAAGCTTGAAGCCGCAACCGCAGAATTCAAATTCTCACAGGAAGCGATAGCTTATTCGGTTGAAAACCGCGAAGACGAAGAGGGGGGTAACGAAAAATGATGAAAACTCTCCATTATATATTTGCCGCGACACTCGCTCTGGGCTGTTTTATACGGCCGGCTGAAGCGACTTTGAAGTTTGATGTGTCCAAAGGTGTCGGTAAAGTAACGACGACGGTTTCCGGCTGGATGGAGGTTGCCAAAAAGCAGATGGAACAGTCGGCAACGCTTCAGACGATGATTGCCTATGGCAAGGGGGCTGTTGAAACGGCAAAAAAAATGAAAGAACTTCAGGGCGCGGTCGGCGATATGGCAGCGGAGGCTCAGTCTGTCGTTGACGAAAGCAGCGGCTTGGTCAGCGGCGCCATTTCCGATGCTCAGAATGCGGTTGGCGGAGCCGTCGGCGATGCCATGTCGAAGACCGGTGACGCTCAGGAGCTTTTGGAACTGAAAGCACAGAAAATGTCCTTGGAAAGCGAGCGGGATGACGCGATTGCCGCCGCGCAGGAAGAAATAAACGGCAAGATAAGTCTTGCGCAGGAAAACATCGGCAAGCTGCAAGCCATGGCGGCCCAGGAACCGGACAGAAAAACCGAATATGAGGCGCAGATTGCGACCTATCAGAATCAAATAAGTCAATATAATGAGGAATTGCAGACAACTTCCGATACCGTTACCGGCCAGTACCAGTCTCGGATTGCCGCGGTTGACGAACAGATTACGGCTCTGCGTGACGAGGCGATTGCCAAGGCTGGCGAAGCGACGGCCGACAAGTTGAAATCCGTTTTCGGCGGCGGCGACGAAGAAGATGCGGCGGCAATGAACGAGATGATTAAAAACAATTTTTTGGAAAAAGACGATGAGTTGACCATTGAAAACATAACGCCGCGCCAAGTTTTCCGCAAATTGACGGCTCTTAAAGATACGGTTGCCGCTTTCAACAATGCTTGGAAAGTTAAGAAATCCCGTTATGAAAATGATGAAAAGACCGAAGAAATACAGGCGGAAGTCGAGCAGATGGACGGCGCTTCCTCCTCGCTGGGCATGGATATCCAGCTTAAGGTTGAAAACATCAAGTCCCTGTTGGAATATACCCGGATGATGGTTAATGACTTGAAAATGGTTACAGCCCATGAACTGAATGATTTAAATAGTTGGAAGCTGAATCGTTATGACAAGGATGTGACGGAATTTAATTTGGACGATTATATTTACGAGAAAGAATCAGTTAAGGACAAAGCTCTGGATATTTTAAAAAGTGTCAAGGAAAACGGTGTAAAAGGCACGGCGGAAAACATGCTGAACAATGCCGTCGACAACAAGCAGGACAGTGCTTCGTCGCCTGCGACGACTTCTGATCCGCTGGAAGCGGTTCGCAGCGAGCTGCGGCAGGTCAGATCCAAAAGCGGGCATTATGAGGGCGTAGACCAGCGCGTCATAGATTTGTATATGGACGGTCCGACCGACAGCGCGCCGGTCAACGTGACGGAAGAGCTGCGGCGCGCCCGCGGCGGCTCTGCGGAATGAGGAGAACGGATATGCGGAAAATCAGTAATAAATTGTCTTTTCTCTTTCTGGCCGTCAGTATGTTGACAGGCGTCTGTGCAAAAAGTGCCGGAGCTTTTTTACTGCCGCCGGGGCCGGGAACGCCGACCGTTGATCCTTTGGCCGACGTTAACATGACAATTGACTATGGCGTACAGGTTGTCAACAACACCACTTCCGGCATTACCAAGTTGAAGCAGGAGCAGACCAAACTGGTCAAGGCGGCAAAGGAAAAGCTCGCCGGCGAAGTTGAAGGCTTAATGCCGAGCAAGAAAGACAAAAACAAAAAAGAAAAAGCCGTTCCGGGCAGCAAAAAAATCGCCGAGTGCAAAATTGCCGATATTGAAAAGCCTAGCTCGGTCAAAAAAGCCTTTTATAAGCTTTTTCTGGCGTATCCTTCCGATAAAAGTGATGAAATGACGGCCTATCGCGATAAAGCTTCCGAATTTTATCAGGATACGATTGTCGAAACCTATGTGGCCTCGCGTGAATTAGAAAAGGAACTTGATGAGCTGGAAAAGAATTTCGCCAAGCTGACGCCGATGCTGGTTACCGGTGAAGGCGGCAACGGTGCGGAAAGCGGCGATGACAACAACGGTACCTGGAAAAACGCCTACACCGCGTATGATACGATGAACCAGCTTCTGAAGATAACCGAGGAACTGGCGGCTATGCGTGCCCAGCTTGAAGCGGCCAAAGCGGTTAAACATCATATTGTTCCGGCCGCATATAAGAAGAAAAGCAAGAAATCTTCTTTGCTGGAAAAACGCGGAAATCTTCAACTCGCTTCCCGGTCGGTGCGGTATGGCAGTGAAAAACTGGTTTTTGCTCAGGTTGATTTTAACAATTTTCAGAAAGCTTCCGTCAGTTCGACGCCGACAGTCCGCAGTAACGGCGGCGCCTCGATAACGTCGTTTGCGCAGCAGCGAAAAGCGGCGGCGGTACAGGCTTCCCGTCAGGAAGCCATCGGAATCATCAGCGGCCAAAGCGCGGCTTCTTCTCTGTCAAAGTCAACGGCGGATGATACGGCGGTTGAAGATGAAGATTATGAATATGACCCGGTTACGGATTCTTCGGTTAAATATATGAGGGCACCGGAACCGGACATTGCCTCGCCGTTTAAAGGCAATGAAGAGAAAATGGATGAACTGGACAAGCTTGACCCGCTCTATGAGAAGGCAACCGAAGCGCTGGAACTGCACAATCTGCTCCAGTCTTTGCCGACGCATAAGGAAAATGCCGAAAAATATAATCGCCACAAGCAGCTTCACGACAAATCTGTCGAAATGCTGCGAACCGCGGATAAATGCGCTTTGCAGTTCTTGGGCCGGTATTACGACGATCCGGAAAAAGTCTGGACCGGCGGTCCGATAAGCGATGAAAATACGGCCAATTATGACTTGCGGTCCGGAATTTCCGGCTGGGCGATTAAGGCTTTTGAAATTGCCAAGGCCGAAACAACGGCGCCCGTAGATTCCGATGACGGTGTCGTGGCCGAAATTGACCTGATCGATACCGGAGATATGACCAAACGCAGTGAAAACGAAGCGGCTTATAAGGAAAAGGCTCAGGGGCTGTCCAGTCCGGACGAGGAAGAAAAGGTTGAGGCCATCAACCGCGAAACGGAACTGATTGCCTGGAAAATCGGCGCCGAAGCGGCCAAAAAGCTTGCGGAAGACCAATATTCTTCCAATCCGCAGTGGGGAACGGCACAAACGCGCTTTCCGGTTTGGAACGACCAGAAGAACTTCTATAACCAGTATATTGACGGCAAATACAACAATATTAAAGAATATCTTGCCGCTTTGCAGTTCAATCAGGTGTCGCTGAACATTGCGCAGGAACTGAACAATATTTTAACCGAAGATCCTGAAGTTAAGGCCTATAATGCCCGCGAATTGGGACGTTTGGCCGGTGTCGTCGGCGATGATGACGAAACGGAAGAAGAGGAGGCTGCAAACGACGAAATTACGTCATTGGTTGCACAGAAACAGGCTGATTTGGAAAAAGCAGCTGACAAGCGCCGCAGCGCATTAAAACCGTTGGAAGAACAGAAAGAAAATATTAATAAAAGCATTGAAGAAGCTTCTGCGGCACTGAGCAGTTTCAATGAACGCATCAACCAGCTTAAAAAGGAAAAACTGACGGCTCAGTCTTCGGTGGAAGATATGCAGGTTCAGCTGGAAATTGCCGATGACGTGGCTGAATACGCCCGTGAAAACGGCGAGGAAAGCGAAGAGGATTCCGTTTCTCAGGCGTTTGCCAAAGAAAGCATAAAGGAAAATCAGGCCAAGGAAGCTTCGGTCGAGCCGGAGATAGAGCGCTATCAGGGTTTGGCCAAGGTTCAGGAAGAAAAGATAGAACAGCTCAAAAACCGGTTGGAGCAGGTTGAAAAACAGATTGCCGCGGTTGAGGAATCTTACACAAGACAGGTTCAGGGACTGGAAGAAAAATATACTGCTGCATTTGAAGCGGCCCGCAAAAAAATTCAGGACGGCAAAACGGCCAAGGCGGCAAAAACGCTTCTTAGCCTGTATCGGGAAAATGTTGAACGGACGGTTGTCGGCGATTTAATCGGCACGGCTTCCGTCAGAGGTATCATCAGTCAGGCCGAAGGTTTGGTCGGCGATACCAAGAGTTATGCGGTTCAGGCGGTGGAAACGGCTCGCTCCGACATTTACAAACTCGGCGATGAACTTTATCTGCCCGGCAGTTCTGCGATGGTCGTCAAACGTCATGCCGAACTGATGAAGGAACTGCAGAATATTCCGGTCGACAAACTGGTCGCCTCGTCGTCTTCTTTGGGCAAGTTTGGTTCCAATACGGTCATTACTTCGGCGCTGACAACGATGTTCCAGAAAGTTGTCACGCAAAGGGCCTGTGCCGACGGCCGCTGCGAAAATGCCGATGAGGAGTATTTTATCGGGCTTGAACCCAAAGACAAGGACTTTTCGGCGCCAAAGGCCGCGCCGGAAATGAATATGGCGCCGGTGCGTGAAATTGTCCGCTTCGATACGGTAAGTTATGATAATGTTCCCAAAACGGCCGACGGTACCGTTTCTCGGCAGGGTTTCCTTAATTACGGCGAAGAAATTCCGACAATTTGGCAGAAAATGCTTCAGGAAAATATTTTCGTTGAACGCGAAGTCGATTTGGCGGCCATACTGGAAGCCGGCAGCGGCCGCGAAGGAGCTTTTATGCGCGGCGGACGGTATCCCTGCAAACTGGGCGAAAAGATTATCGACGTTGATCCTTATGACGGACAGTATATGGTCGTCAGCGAACTCGCCGGCGCCGACGGTGCCGTTTCGCGCAGCTCGGGCGGCAGCAATAACAGCGCTGCCAATATGGCAACCCGCGAGTTCTTGAAAAAAATCGGCGTCTATATTGAAGATAAAATCAGCAAAACCGGCAATCCGGGCGTTTCGATTGACGAAAACAAGCTTCCGCAGTGTCAGGAAATTGAAATTATCGGCAACTCCGGGCTTGCGGCCAAGTTTTACTATACGGTGCGCGATATTGAAGCCGATACCGAAGGTCCGGCTGCTATTCAGCCGAAAGAAACCATCGGCAGCCCGAGTGAACTCGGGACGCTGCTGAAGGCGCAGGACGCCGGCGGTATTCGCTTCGCCGACAAACCGCTAGAAGTGTTTGAACGTCTGAAGGAAATTGCCGAAGAGCAGGATAATCCGAACAGCGAGTATCAAACCAATCTTAAAGACGAAATTTTTAACAATGCGCCTTATAACATAAACCAGATTGGCGACTTTCTTGACTATGTCGAAGTCGAAACAACCTACCGTCAGACGTTGGAAGAACTGAAAGCCAGCCTTGACGAAGTCAACGATATGCTGAAAGAACAGCTGGTTGAAGCCGGTTTTACGCCGACGGCGGACTTTGATATTTCGAAGGATGAAGATTACGAACTGGCGCGCAGCAGCCTTGATCGCCTTAAAAATAAGCTGGTGGAAGAGGGCTTTTCGGGAATTTCCGGCGTCAATGTCAGTGACAACGAAGTGGTTGAAGAACGCCTGAACAAAATTAAACGTATTTTTACCGCTTTGCGCAAAGATAAGGATGAACTGCTGCCCCTTAACGAGAATTCGCCCTCCGACAGCGAACTTGACGAGCAGATTAAAACCGAAGAAGTCAACAAGAGCGTCGTCGGCGAATATGACAAGAAGGTTGAGGAAGAGTTCCAAAAGCAGTTGAATAATTTCAAACCGCCGTTCTGCGCGGCTTACTGATAGAAGAGAAATGAGCGAAAACGACAACATTTTAGAGGGAACCAGAGTACTTTCGATTACGGATGCAAACGGCCGGCACAAGGAGTTTATCAGCGAAGTCGAAAAAGAAGTTTCCGGTTTCAAACTCAAATATTATATGTGGCTTTCCCGGCTGTTTATCCTTTTTGCCGTGGTTTCGCTGATGATTTTCATGAGTTCTTCGCTGGCGCTGTTCAAACTGGCGCCGCAGGTTTCCGTCGAGCCTTTTCTGATAATCAGGCAGGATACTTCCGACGGTATTGTGCGCTATGAGCCGATTTCATACAAAATGGCTTCCAAAAACCAGTTGATGGAAACCTTTGTTCGCCAGTACGTCCTGTTGCGTAATACGATTATTGCCGACGAGAAGGAAATGCAGACCCGCTGGTTTCCGGGCGGTATGATGAATTTTTTGTCTTCTGACTATGTCTTCGGCCAGTTTTCCGCTTATCGCGACAGTGTCTGGAGCAAAATCATCGACGCCGAAATGGTTCGTGAGGTCGAAATTATTTCCATCGGCAAGCTCGGCGGCGAAAAAAGTCCGGTTTGGAAGGTGGACTTCAAAACCTACGACCTCTCGACCACCATGCGCAACCAGAATACCCGGGCTTTGATTCTGAGCACGCGCTATTGGACGGCTTCCGTCACGGCCTATTTCCTCCGCGGCCGCGAGTTTGTCGGCCTTCGTCTTATCAATCCGATTGGCTTTACCGTAACCCGCTATTCGCAGACCGAAGTCGAAATTTTCTGAAAACTTCTTTGCCTGTTGATAAGTTGGGGATTTTGGCCTTATGGGATTAGACTTTTAAAATAAAAAAGTTTAAGTTCATAATATCTATACTAGTATACTGTTATAAGGATATATCGCAATGTGCAAAAAATTTATTATGTTATTCGTGCTGCTTATGCTTACGGCCTGCGGTATTTTCGGCTCATATTATGAGGCCGAACCGGTCGGCGTCGGCAAAGGCGTGGACGAACTCAAGCTTTCTCCCTGCGCCTGTCTTCAGGTCGAACTTCCTCAAAACCTGCCGGATTGGTTTGTTGAAACAATTTAACCGGGACTGATGTAAAAAATGGCAAATCAGTTAGAAGGAAATAACACTCAGCAGAAGCTTATTGGCGGCGCCGCGCGGCAGGCGCGCAACGAAGACGTTTTCGTCGCCAATGTCGGCGAAAAACGTTATCTTTGGACGGCACGCGCTTTCGCAATTATTACCGCAATCAGCCTCTGCTGCAACATTGTGCTGATTCTTGCCATTATGCAGGTTTTGCCGCTTTATCGCGTCGAACCTTTTTTGCTTACGTTTCAAAACAAGGAAGAGCAGGTTTACAATATTCAGCCGATTAAGGGGCACATGGAGGATCAAAAGGCCATTACCGAGGTCTTTGTCCGCCAGTATGTACTGCTGCGCAGTTCTTTTGACCGCGATGTGCAGGAGATGGAAGCGCGCTGGATGCCCGGCGGTCCCGTGCAGGAGATGTCTTCTTCCGCTGTCTATACCGAATTTTTGGAAAAAACGGCCAAAAAGGCGCTGGATTTGATTCGCGCGCGATCCTTGCAGCGCAATGTCCGTATTCTGACGGTTAACGAACTTGGCCGCGGCCTTTGGCAGGTCGAGTACGAAACGCAGGACATGTATCCGGATTCTCCCGCGCCGGAAGTCAACTACTGGACGGCTTCGCTGCGCATCGCCTACAACCGCAAAAGCGTCAAGTACGGCGAGCGTCTTAAAAATCCGGTCGGTTTTACGGTGGTCAGATATTCTCTGACATATAACAAGGTTAAGTAGGTTTATAAGGTATTCAGATAATGATTTTACGGTCGGCTAAGTTATTCCTTCTTTTAATGCTGGTGGTTTTCGGTGGTAATGCCGTTGCGCAGACGACCATGAACAGTCTTGACCAGAATGCGGATCAAAGCCAGGGACAATATATGCCGATGAATATGGGATATGCCGGTTTCAATTCTCTGGGCATGATTCAAAGTGCCTGGCTGGATCCAATGCAGAACCTCGGCGAAGGGCAAAGCAAGCCTGCTTACTCGAAATATTACTGGTCGCCTGATTTGGTGTTGCCCATCCGTCTCCGCGAAGGCATGATGACGCTTATTAATTTTCCGAACTGGGAATTGATTGAAGATATTTACATCGGTGACAACGCGACTTTTGACGGCCAGATTTCCGGTCCGAACACCTTGCTGCTGTATCCCCGCAAGGGTGCCAATGTCGGCGTTGACACCAACGTCATCGTTTTCGGCCGTTCCGGCAATAAATATGTTTTCTATGTCAAAAGCGAAGGTGTCAATACCGAACGCCTGACCAACTCGATTATCGACATAGACGTCATTGACGGACCGTCCGGTTCCGGCGGCGCCGGCGCCTCCAGCGCGCGGATGTCGTCGATAGGCGGCGGGTTGGGTGTTAATGCCAGCCATTACAATCGCGGCGGCAGCTCCGGAATGTCGGTTGATTCGACTTTTACCAAACGTTTCCAGATGGCGGACTGGATTAAGAATATTCCGCTTGACCCCAGTAAGTTCCGTTTTGACATTGAGGTTTATGTTCCCAACCCCGATGACGTCGTTATTGCGCCGGAACGCGTTTGGCGCGACGATATTTTCACTTACATTGATCTGGGCGAGAAAGCATTGAATATGACGCAGCGCCCGATTGTGACCCTGATTGTTGAACGTATTGAGGTTCCGGTCGGTTTTCGTACCAAAGGACCGAACAACCGTCTGATAATCGTTGAGGGTATCGGCGATATGGTCATGCGCAACGGCAAACGGATTGTCTGCCTGAAAATGCGGCGTTCAGACGATGCCGGCCTGGAAGATGCCACTTATGCAACCGATTTTGAAGACAACCGCTGGGATGTTCCTCCCGCGCTGCCCGGCAACGGTAGCGCCGGTGCGAATGGCGGAGCTGCGGGCGGCAGCGAATTTAACGGCGGCAACGGTGGCGTTCCCGGACAATATGATATTCAGGTCGGCCAGAGTCAGCTGATAGTCCCGGCCAACGGTCAGGGCCAGAATGTCAGCGTCGGTTATCAGGGCGGCGACGGTATTGACTATTCCAAAATGCAGCGTATCAGCAACAACAACCAATATGATGCCGGCGCGCGCAATATGGCGCAGCGCTACGGTTACGGCAGCGGTTTCAGCGGCGAAGGTTCCAACATTTCCATTGAGCTGGGCACTGATGCCGACGTTACCAACCTCGAGCGGCTTTGGGACAGCCTGGTCAACAAATATCCCGACGTTCTCGGCGTTTATCAGCCGTTCTTCTCGGTAGATACGCCGGCGGACGGTCAGGGCAAAGAGCTGTTTCATCTGCGCGTTGGCCCGGTCAAGTCGCTTGATGCCGGCGATTCCGCCTGTAGCCGCCTGGGACGCAACGGCGTATTTTGTAGTGTAGTCAGGACCCAATGAGCAAAGAAGTACTTACACATTCCGAAAGTTACGTCAAAAAAACCAACCGCATAATTCTTGCGGTTGGTATTACTTCTTTTATTATCTTTATTTTCGGCGTTGTGCTTCTGATTAAAAGCAATAAGGTTGTTGATGACTATGAAGAACCGGTTTTTACCGACAATGACGACGCGCTTAACATCGGCAATACCAGCCCTTTGACCGACAATCTTGAGTTCGGTATCGTTGATGACGGCGAAGTGCCGATTACCATGACGCCGGATCCCGTTTCCATGGGGCAGGTTGTGCTCGGTACTGAAGCCAAGAATGTTCTGACCATCGGCACCAACGGCAAAACCGCGATTAAAATTGACGACGTCGAACTGGCCGAGCCGCCGTTTGACGGTTTTACTTACGAGGATAACTGTACGGACGAGGAATTGCGCGGCGAACAGACCTGTAATATTACCATGAACTGGATTCCGGTCATTCACGGCAACGTGCAGAACAATTTTATCATTTCATGGCACGAAGCCAATCTGACCCGCAGCAATGCCAAATCGGCCAAAGTTCCTGTCGAAGGCAGCGCCATTCGTAAGGAAGACTGCAATTTTTGCGAAACCGCGCTGCCTCAGGGAGCTGCATCAGCAACCGAACAGGCCAAAGCCGAGATTGCCGCCAAGCAGGTGCGCAACGCTGTCGGTCCTAACGGCGAGGTTATCGGTACCATTGATGAAGACGGCTATGTTCGCGACGCCGACGGCAACATTATCGGTCGGATGAATGCCAACGGTCTGGTTGTTGACGATAACGGCAATGTTATCGGCGTCGGCGACAACCGCAAACTTGTTTATGATGAATTCGGCAACGTTATCGGCCATGTTAATCCGGACGGTACCGTTGTTGACAAGGACGGCAATGTTATCGGCCGTACGCTGCCGGACGGCACCGTGGTTAACAATGACGGCGCGCCGATTGGCAAAGCCGTTGACGCCGGTTATGTGTATGATGAAAACGGCAACATTATCGGCCGCGTGCTGCCGGACGGTACCGTGGTCGATATGGACGGCAACGTTATCGGTCGTCTGAACGAAAAAGGCGAGGTTGTCGACGCCAACGGCAACGTCATCGGCTACGTGACCAAACCCGGACGTACCGCGATTGACGAAAACGGCAATGTTCTCGGCGTTGTCATGCCGAATGGCGCCGTCGTCGACGCTAACGGCAATGTTGTCGGTTATGTTGATGAGAACGGCAATGTCGTTACCGACGAAATTATCGGCAAGACCGGTCCAAAACGTCGTTTGGCCTATGACAAGGACGGCAACGTTATCGGGTATATTGACGAAAATGGCAATGTGGTTGATTTTAACGGCAACGTTATCGGCAAAATGCTTGAAGACGGAACCTTGGTTGACCTGAACGGCAATGTCATCGGTCGGGCCGGCGAATATGTTGACTTGGCGCTGGACAAAGACGGAAAGGTTATCGGTTATGTCGGCGCTGATGGCAGGGTTTATGATAAAAACGGTAATGTCATAGGCTATGTTGATGCCGACGGCAATATCGTCAGCAACGTCAAAAAGAAAATAGGTTCGCTGGTGCGTGTCGAACTGATTCCGGTTACGCCGCAGGGAACGGTGCTTGGCGTTATCAGCAATAACGGTACGGTTGAAAATGACAAACGTCAGGTTATCGGCCGTATTCTTGCCAACGGTCTGGTTAAGGATCCGTCAGGAAATCAGGTCATCGCCAAACTGGTGCGCGGCGGACTGGTGGTCGGTTATGGCTGCAAAAACGTCGGCTATCTTGATAAAAACGGTAAAATAACCAAAGGCAACAAGGAGCTTCCCTATAAGATTATGCCGGACGGCATTGTTATTGACGACGCCGGCTCTTATATCGGCGAAGTCGTTCAGCCCGGCAGTGCGTTTGACAATACCTGCACGCTTATCGGTGAGGTCGGGACCGACGGCATTGTCCGCGATTCCGCCAACAATTACGTCGGCTGCGTCAATCCTGACGGTACGGTGCTGAACGAAACCGGCGAAATTGTCGGCGGTGTTTCCCGTTCCGGCATTGCTGTCACTTATGACGGCGAATATCTCGGCAAAGTCGGTGCTAACGGCATTGTCCAGTCGGCAGCGTTGCTGCCGGTCGGCTGCGTCGGAACTTACGGCGATGTTTTCAACAAGGACGGCGGTTACATGGGTAAGGTTTTGGAAAACCGCTATGCTTATGATCTTTCCGGCAATTTTCTTAACGTTGTCGGCGAAAACGGCAAAGTTTCGATACCCGGCGGCGGTGAAGCCAAACTTTATGCCAACAATTTGGTTGCCGATGATGCCAACCGGATTATCGGCGTGGCACTGGACGAAAAGTCGATAGTCGTCGATCCTTCCGGAAAGTTTATGGGCCGCGTTTTCCCTGACGGCAACGTTTATAATGACAAAGGCGTTGCATTGGGCAAAATACATGGTCGGGGCACAGGCTTTTTCAACCGTATGCTCGGCAAACTTCTGCCGCGTGGCGAAGTTGTCGATTTCTATGGCAAAAAAGTCGGCAAGGTCAATTACGACGGCCGTGTTCTCAACCGTTTCGGCGAGCTTCAGGGACGGGTTGACGCCAAAGGCCTGTTTATTGACAACAACAACGAATATCGCGGTGCGGTTCTGCTGCATGGTGCGGCCATCGGTTATGACGGTTCGTATCTCGGTTATGCGACTTCCGACGGTACGGTAATCAACCTTGACGGCAAACACGAAGGCATAACCAGTTCCGACGGAAAGGTTTTAAACAAAGACGGCGAAGTCGTCGGCGAAGTCATTCCCGAAGACATCGTTATTGACATCTGGGGCAACTACAAAGGCCGGGTCAATTCGCTCGGCGACGTTCTGGACAATAAGAACGAAAACATTACCGCCGTTTTGCCGGGTGGTTCAACGGACAAAAACCTGAGCCTGGTCAAGCATGGTTCGGTTATTGATTTCGGCGGCAATGTCATCGGCGCGGTAATGCCGGACGGCACGGTCATTGATGTCAACAACGTCGTTTTCGGCCGCACGCTTTCCGACGGCAGCGTCATCAATCAGGCCGGCAGTCTGGTCGGCGAAATTGCCGAAGGCGACATCGTTATTGACAACGCCGACAAAGTGGCCGGTTATGTCGATTTGGCAGGCAACGTCGTCAGCCGTGACCGCACGGCCCTCGGGCCCCA
>ERZ780185.640-NODE-640-length-19528-cov-3.309608_pt1 | contig 19528 bp, 11 predicted proteins | sample MGYA00511365_ERZ780185 | MGnify/ENA primary metagenome ERZ780185 (study PRJEB29588, sample SAMEA2151606) | human gut metagenome | biome: human gut; feature: human-associated habitat; material: faeces | place: Denmark | collected 2008/2010 ...
TGCCCCTGAAAAAGCGCGGTCGGTCACCAGATAGCCGTTGTCGGCACCACGGTAAAGTCCTTCACGAATAACTTCGGCTGCACGTCCCGGTCCCATGGTCAGGATGGTAACGGTGGAGCCCGGATGTTCATCTTTCAGTCGGAGAGCCTGTTCAAGAGCGTTCAGGTCCTCGGGGTTGAAGATGGCAGGGAGTGCCGCGCGGTTGATGGTTCCGTCGGCTTTCATGGCATCTTTCCCAACGTTGCGCGTGTCGGGAACTTGTTTTGCCAATACAACAATTTTCAAACTCATGCTATTAATTATTAGTATTAGTATTTCTTTGTATGTCAGTACCGGGAATAGGAGTAGTAGAATCCTGCTACTGAAATTGGCCGGTTAACTCATTATCAGCCTGCAAATTTACGGAAAGAGTTGGGTTTGACAAGAAAATGGGGTGAAAAATGCACAAGTTGAGGGATTTTGCGCAAATATCAGTTGGCTCTATATCTGTAAAAAAGGTAATAAAACCGGTAATTTATCTATCTTTCCGTTCTCGTTTCCTCTGTACTTTTGCAGCGTCTGGATGAGGTCTGCATAACGGGCAGCATCGGATAAACAAGCATTGCTACTTAAATGTTATTATAGAATATGTATATTGAAAAAGTAAATTCCCCTGCTGACGTGAAAAAGTTATCAGTCAGCGAAATGAACGGATTGGGTGGAGAAATCCGCCAGGTGTTGTTAAACAAGTTAAGCTCCCACGGAGGACACGTAGGTCCCAACCTGGGAATGGTAGAAGCCACCATAGCCCTGCATTACGTGTTCGATTCACCAACGGACAAGATAGTCTATGACGTGTCTCACCAAAGTTATACCCATAAGATATTGACAGGCCACCGGGCAGCGTTTATGAATGCGGACGAGTATGACGAAGTCTCCGGATATTCCGAACCGTCGGAAAGCGAGCACGACTTCTTCGTCATTGGGCATACCTCTACCTCCGTCAGTCTGGCAAGCGGGCTTGCCAAGGCGCGCGACCTGAAGGGTGAGACGGGTAATGTGATTGCGGTCATCGGCGATGGCTCGTTGAGTGGAGGTGAAGCCTTCGAAGGATTGAATGTAGGTGCCGAACTGGGCACGAACTTCATCGTCATTGTCAACGATAACCAGATGTCCATTGCCGAGAATCATGGCGGGCTATACCGCAATCTGCAACAGTTACGCGAAACGGAGGGGCAGGCTCCCTGCAACTATTTTAAGGCAATGGGATATGATTATCTCTATGTGAAGGATGGCAATAACGTGGAGCAATTGATAGAGGCTTTCCGTGAAGTGAAGGACAAGAAGCATCCGGTTGTGGTACATATCAATACCTTGAAAGGTAAAGGATACAAATTGGCGGAAGAGCAAAAAGAACGTTTCCATTACAGTGTTCCGTTCGACCTTGAGATCGGCAATCTGACCGGTGAGCCTGGAGAGGATGAAGACTATGCCGACCTTACCGCTGGTTATCTGTTGCAGGAGATGAAGAAAGACCCGACTGTGGTGGGCATCACCGCAGGCACACCCACGGTATTCGGCTTTACACCGGAGCGACGCAAGGAGGCTGGTCGCCAGTTCATCGATATGGGCATTGCCGAAGAACAGGCTGTTGCCATGGCTTCTGCCATTGCTGCCGGAGGGGAAAAGGCGGTATTCGGCGTCTACAGCACCTTTATCCAGCGCGCCTACGACCAGCTGTCGCAAGACCTCTGCATCAACAATAATCCTGCACTGATTCTTGTTTTCTGGGGAAGCTTGTCGAGTATGAACGACGTTACCCATCTTTGTCTTTTCGATATTCCGGTCATTGGCAATATTCCGAATATGGTTTATCTGGCACCTACTTGTCGTGAGGAGTATATGGCAATGCTGGAGTGGGGGATCCGTCAGACGGAACATCCGGTTGCCATCCGCGTGCCGGCCAATGGGGTTGTCCGCAGGAATGTAGAACCGGAGAAGGATTACGGCAAGACGCTGAACCGTTATGAGGTGTCCCATCGTGGAGAGAAGGTTGCCATATTGGGACTGGGCTCTTTCTATCAGTTGGGCGAAGCCGTGGCTGCCCGGTTGAAGGAAGAAAAAGGAGTGGATGCCACGCTTGTCAATCCCCGCTACATCACGGGTGTGGACGAGGCTTTGCTCGATGACCTGAAGCAGGACCATGCACTGGTCATTACTCTTGAGGACGGAGTGCTGGATGGTGGCTTTGGCGAGAAGATTGCCCGCTACTACGGTCCGTCGGATATGAAGGTGTTGAACTATGGTGTGAAGAAAGAGTTTATCGACCGTTACGATGTGGAGGAGCAGTTGAAGAAGAATCGGTTGACGGTTCCGCAGATTGTGGAAGATATCTGTAGGATTTGGTAAGAATTGAAGAAGGAGATGCATCAAACTGCATCTCCTTCTTTTATTTATTTAATACCCAGTTTCTTGGCAATATCCTTAGGCAGTGCATCCTTGTGCACAATGATGTTCATTGTTTTATAGCGCACGAAAGCTTTGGAAGCATACCACAGCCCTTTGTACTTTCCGGCTTCACCCCAAGAGTTTTTTACCATATAGTATTCGTTGCCTTCCTGGTCTTTGGCTATACCGTAAATCAGCATACCGTGGTCGTCGGTTGTTTCCCAGTTGTCGTATGCCTGTTGGCGTTCTTCTTGTGTGCACCACTTTTGCGGTTGAGGCTTGCTGTTCAGTTTCTTTTCTTCCGGTTTCATTTTCAGCCAGTGTGCCATGTCCGAACCGCTCAGTTCTTGCACCTTTTCTGCATCGGGCATTACGGCTATACCGTCACGTGTGAAACCTTGTTCGCTTACGTCGCTACCCCAAGCAATGGTATAACCTTTATTGATAGCATTGTCGAACACTTCCATCAGCTCGTCGATAGGCAGGTTGTAGGAAGAAGCCCAACGCCAGTTGTCTTGTATTTCCAGGACGAACGGCTGGTAGAAGGGATGGTGGGTATAGGAAGTCAGTGAGATATAGTCATCTGCATTCAGTCCGGTAGATTCATAGAAAGACTTCGGAGTGTATTCTTTGCCTTTATAGGTGAACTTTTCAGGACGTTCGCCCAAGTAAATATCGTGGATAGAGGTGATGGCCTTCTTCCAGAGTGGGTTCTTGTCACTGTCGGTTTGCAGGCTGCGCAGTTTGCTACGGCATCAGATACGGCTGTCAATTCGGTGTGGTTGCTCAGCGTGTCACCATACATAACGCCCGGACGCATTTCCTCTTCGGGCACCAGACCGAAAGTCTTCATACCATAAATTACATCGTAGAACGAACCGCCTTGTGAGAACGAAACGTCACCATGTGTACGCACTGCCTTGTCGGCACGGTCCAGATAGGTGTTGTGTACGATAAACATTTCAGAAAGGTCGTACTCGCCCTTGCCCATACGGAGCAGTTCGGATTCGATGAATGCCAGTCCGGAGTAGCACCAGCATGTACCGGCACGGTTTTGGTTCTTAACAGAAGTGATAGGATTTTCTTTTACGGTTGTAAAGATGAAACCTTCCTCTTTCGTAGTGTCTTGTGCTATTGTGTTTAAACTTAATAAACCCAATGCAGCCATCAGTATTGATTTCTTCATCATAATTAAAATGTTATAGATTTATAGTTGCAACTGCAAATATAGGTAGAATATCGTAAACAAAAGCTATCTTTGGAGCGTTAATTCTGACACTTATGGAGAAAATAATACGTATCGACGACCGTAGCGGTCTTGTTTTGGAGGGCGGTGGCATGCGCGGCGTCTTCACTTGCGGTGTGCTCGACAGCTTTATGGATCGTGGCATTCGCTTTCCCTATACCATCGGCGTCAGTGCCGGAGCCTGCAACGGACTTTCCTATATGTCCGGCCAGCGCGGGCGTGCCAAGTACAGTAATATCGACTTGCTGGAAAAATACAATTACATCGGATTGAAGTATCTGTTGAAGAAGCGGAATATCATGGATTTCGACTTGTTGTTCCAGGAGTTTCCGGAACACATACTTCCCTACGACTACGAGGCATACTTTCATTGTCCCGAACGCTATGTGATGGTAACTACCAACTGCGAGACGGGCGAAGCGAACTATTTTGAGGAGAAGCGGAGTAAGGAGCGCGTCATTGATATTGTGCGTGCTTCGAGCAGTCTGCCGTTTGTCTGTCCCATTACCTACGTGGACAATATCCCGATGCTGGACGGAGGTATTGTGGACAGTATTCCTTTGATGCGTGCCCGTCAAGATGGATTTACCAATAATGTGGTGGTGTTGACGCGCAATCATGGGTACCGTAAGGAAATTCAGGGAACGAAAGTTCCACCTTTTATATATAAGAAATATCCGCTATTGCGTGAAGCCATCAACCGCCGCAGCATTGTCTATAATCAGCAGTTGGAGCAGGTGGAACGGATGGAAGCCGCCGGAGAAATCGTTGTTATCCGTCCACAGAAGCCGGTAGTGGTAGACCGCATCGAGCGTGACATCAAGAAGCTGACGGAGCTTTATGAAGAAGGATACCGGTGTGCGGAACATTTTGCTTTTCGTTTTTGATTCTGAGAGAGTATACTATGAGAGCTGGTGCAATTAGCATCTGCTCCCATATTGTTTTCATTCTTTTCTATTAATTTGCTGCTAAAGCTAAAGTTTATTTAGCAAAAAACACGCGTAGAATACCTTTAGAAAGGGGATGTATCAAAAATACCACCTTTCGTAACATTTGTTATAGGTGCAAATCCTGGTTTCGCTTAATTTTGCTGACACAAAACTCAATTGCAGAATTGGTTTATTACTAACTTTAAATTAATAGATATGTTGAAAAGCATTAGTCTCAGGCTTTGCACACTAATTGTGCTTCTCTTTGCGGGCATCTCTTCCTTTGCCCAGCAAGTCCAGGTAAAAGGTACTGTCGTTGAAAAATCGAGTGGTGAATCCATTATCGGTGCCTCTGTCATGGAAGTAGGTTCCAACAGTAATGGAACAATTACGGATATTGACGGAAATTTCACTCTGTCTGTAGCTTCCGGTGCCACATTGTCTGTATCCTATATAGGATATAAAACCGTTACAGTAAAGGCACGGCCCACTTTACGCATTGAGTTGACGGAAGATTCCCAGTTGATTGATGAAGTAGTGGTGACCGGCTATATGTCCGAGAAGAAGGCCAGTTTGACTGGTTCGGTGGCTGTGGTCAAGATGAAGGATGTAGCAGATATTCCTACGGGAAATGTGTTGTCGAGCTTGCAGGGACGTGTTGCCGGTATGAACATTACGACTGACGGCACACCGGGCGGTGGAAATACTTCTACATTGGTCCGTGGTAAGTCATCTTTCCGAAATGATGCCAATTCCCCGCTTTATGTCATTGACGGTGTGATGACCCGTGAAAACATCTCGTCTATCCTTTCTTCCAATGATGTAGAATCCATTCAGGTATTGAAGGATGCCGCTTCCGCTTCTATTTATGGTGCACAGGCTGCCAATGGTGTGATTATCATTACTACCAAACGTGCCAAGAAAGGGGAGACCCGTGTGGATTTTGATATGTCGTTGACTTTGCAGACCTATCAATGTGGCTTTGATATGTTGAATGCAGATGCGTGGGGCCAGGTTTATTGGTCGGCTTATAAGTATGCCAATAATGGAGCTACGCCAAGCAGCGAAATATATGGTAATGGTGCAACTCCCCAACTTCAAGACTATATCGGCCTGAATGGAGCTAAAGTACATGCCGTTGATACGGATTGGCGCGATGTGGTTTATCGCACTGCCTTGATGCAGAATTATAGTGCGACACTTTCAAAGGGCTCTGACAATGGTGCCTTCTCGTTAGCGTTGAACTATCTCGACCATGACGGTCTGGTAGAGAATACGAATTTCCAGCGTATCAATACCCGCATCAGTTCTAACTATCATTATCTTGACAATCGCTTGCGTATCGGCGAGAACGTTGCCATCAATCGTTGGACACAGACCCTCAGTCCGGCCGGTGTAGATGAGAATGCCATCAAACAGCATCCTGCCAAGACGGTTTATGATGAGAATGGCAATTATAACGATGCCATCAATGATGTTTTGGGTGATGCCCCCAATATGGCACGTTTGTTGGAGAATGAAAAACAGAACAAACATGATTACTGGCGTATCTTTGGTAATGCATTCCTTGAAATTGAACCGATTAAGAACCTGGTGCTGAAAACCAATTTCGGTATGAATTATTATGATGAAACCAACAAAACTTTTGAGCCGGCATGGGCACGCGATGAGGTCAATAAGCTGACTCAATCATCCAACAAAAGACTGGATTGGGTATGGACCAATACCGTGACTTATAGCAAAGCTTTTGGAAAGAACAATCTGACTGCACTTCTTGGTACAGAAGCCAAGAAGAACCATTCGGAATCCATGTTCGGTTATGGTACGGGACTGGCTGTAGAAGATGAAGATTATATTTATCTCGACGGTGTGACTGCCGGTAAGAATGTAGGTGCCGGTGCTTCCAATTATGGTATGGTGTCTTACTTTGGTAAAGTGAACTATGATTATGAAGGACGGTATTTGGCCTCTGTTACGGTGCGCCGTGATGCTTCTTCCCGCTTGGCAAAGGGTAATAATGTGGATTACTTCCCTTCAGTGTCGGCAGGCTGGCGCATTTCAAGTGAGAAGTTTATGGAAGCGACCAGGGATTGGTTGGCTGATTTGAAACTACGTGCTTCATGGGGTGTCAATGGTAACGATATTATTGATAATGAGGCTCCCTATACAAAATACTTGATTAGTCTGAAGGATGCAAGCTACAACATGAACGGTGATGGAACGACTTTGGCTCCCGGTGGTTACAAAGTGAGGTCTACCAATCCCGATTTGAAGTGGGAGAGTACAAGACAGCTCAATATCGGTGTGGACGCCGCTTTCCTGAACGGACGTCTGAGTGCTTCTCTCGATTATTTTGATAAGAAGACAAGTGATATGCTTGTGGAGAAACCGTATATCGCTGTCATTGGCGAGGGTGGTTACTGCTGGTATAATGGTGGTACGATGAACAATAAAGGTTTCGAGATGGCACTGACCTGGAATGATAAGGTAAAGGATTTCCAGTATAATGTAGCATTCAACCTTTCATATTACAAAAATGAAGTGACAGAGCTGACGGAAGAAATTTACTATACTTATGGTGGCGGTAATGGGGTTGACAAGACTTTGGTTGGCCAACCGTTCGGTTCATGGATGGGCTTCAAGACAGATGGAGTGTTCCGTACCCAGCAGGAGGTGGATGAGTATAAATCCAAATATAATGTACAGTTTGGCGCTCCCGGAGTAGGACGTATCAAATACGTGGATGCTGATGGTAACGGTACGATTGATACGAACGACCGTGTATGGTTGGGTTCTGACAATCCGAAAGTGATTGCAGGTCTGAATCTTGGGGCATCTTGGAAAGGCTTTGACCTCAGCATGTTCTTCAACGGTATGATTCGTGATGCCTATAACAACTCCAAATATTATACGGATTTATTCCAATGCTGGACCGGTAATCACTCTACCCGCCTGCTCGATGCCATGCATGCTTACGAGAACTTTGAAAAGACGGGTGTTTACAATAGCAGTGTACCTGCTTTGACCACTCTTAACAGCAACAATGAGCACGAAGTATCTGAGTTCTATATTGAAAATGGTTCGTATATCAAGCTGAAAAGTCTGACATTGGGTTACACGCTTCCTAAAGCAGTTCTCGACAAGATGAAGATGCGTCATGCGCGCATTTATTTCCAGGCTCAGAATTTGTTTACGATTACCGGTTATACAGGTGCCGACCCTGAAGGTCTGGGTTATCCTTATCCGTTGCCCCGTACGTTCTCTTTGGGATTATCATTTGGTTTCTAAACTTTAAAACTATACTATCATGAAATTGAAACATTTATATATGCTTGGCGTAGTAGCGCTGATGACTGCAAGCTGTAATGAAGACCGTTTCCTGGATTTGAAGCCCCAGGGTAGCTTGAATGAAGATATTATGACTTCTACAGAAGGTGCCGACCTTTTGGTGAATGCCGCGTATGCAGCTTTGGGTGGTCCCGAAGGACAGAGCTGGAGTGTATGGTGTCATCCTACTTCCAATTGGACCTATGGTGAGGTACGTTCGGATAATGCCTATAAAGGCGGTGGTGGTGTTGGTGACCTTAATGAAGTGCACCGTATGGAGACATTTGATATGGATGCAACCAATGGATTTCTGGACAGCAAGTGGTACCATCTATATTGCAGTGTACAGCGTTGTAACTCTGCATTGCGCGTTCTGAATGCTGCAACAGATGAGCAGGTGAACGGACGTGTATCCCGTATTGCGGAGATGAAAGTGCTTCGTGCCCATTATTACTTTGAATTGAGCCGCCTTTTCAACAAGATACCTTATTTTGATGAGAACGTTGAGATTTCCCAATATCCGGATATTCCGAACAATGAGTTTACCCGTGACGAGATTCTGAGTATGCTGGCCAAGGAGATGCTTGATGCCGCCGAACTGCTTCCTGCATCACAGTCGGAGGTAGGGCGTATTCATAAATATATAGCACTGGCCTATGCGGCTAAAATCAAGTTGTACCAAGCGTATCAGCAAGATGAGACTACGCATGCCGTAACTTCCATCAATAAAGAGCTGCTGAGGGAAGTCGTTTCGCTTTGCGACCAAGTGACTGCCAGCAACCGTTACGGTTTGCTTGACGATTTCCAGGGATTGGATTTAGTAGCTAATGAAAACGGTAAAGAGTCTGTTTTTGCCATTCAATATTCCATGAATGACGGTACCGAAAGTGCCGGCCGCATCAACTGGAGCAATCTGTTGAATTCTCCGGGTGGAGGCAGCCCTTACGGAGGTGACGGTTTCTTCCTGCCCAGCCAAGACCTGATTAATGCTTATCAGACAGATGCAAACGGTCTGCCCGATTTTAATTATCAGTCAAAGTCTGATTATAGTTGGGCGGTATTGAACAATGGGGTTTATACTTTACAAAACACGACTCCCAATGTAGACCCGCGTCTCGATTTTGTTGTGGGCCGTCCTACTATAACTTGGAAAACTTACCCAGACAAGCCATGTGAGGGATGGGTGCGTGATAAGGAAACTTATGGCTATAATTGCGCGAAGCGCTTCTGGGTTTCTCCGGAAAGTAGTGATATGTTTAATGGCTGGCCTTGGGGGGCTTCACAGTTGAACTGGCAGATTATACGTTACGCAGATATTCTTCTTTGGAAAGCTGAGGCTCTTATTGAACTCAATGAAGGCGATGGACTCGAAACTGCCCGTGATTTGATTAATCAGATACGCAATCGTGCCCGGAACAGTGCCTATGTAAAGGATTTCAACGACCATTCCAAATATGCGGCCAACTACCTTGTCAATCCTTATCCTGCTGATGTCTGGAATCAGGATTATGCCCGTCAGGCCCTCCGTTGGGAAACACGTCTGGAGAAGGCTTTGGAAGGTGAACGTTTCTTCGACCTGGTCCGTTGGGGCATAGTGGAAACAACCATGAACAAGTACATTACCGCGGAGTCAGACAATCGCATTTATTATGCCAATGCGCACTTTACGGGTGGAAAGGATGAGTATTATCCGGTTCCGAACAATCAATACGGATTTTCTGGAGGCAAGTATGTACAGAATCCCGGTTATGCTCCGTTCAACTAATTATATTTTGAAATGAAAACGCAAGGGAGGGGAAACGTTTGTTTCCCCCTCTTCTTTTAAACAATCTTTTATTATGAAACACTTTGCCTATTCTATATTGGGCTGTCTATTGCTTTCTTTGAATGCAGCTTTTGCTCAAAAAACATGGTCGTTTGACGGGCAGGACCCCTTACTTTCCAGTGACGGCAAGTCATTGTTGAATTTGTACACTATAAAGGAAATACCGGAATTTGTTACCGGAGTCGAAGGTAAAGCCCTTCGTACAGACGGGTATTCCACTTGGATGGATACAACCACGGAAGGAGATGTTTCGTCGTTGTCCGGATGGTTTGCTCTGGAATCTTATCCGACGGATACTGCTGCCTTTATGGGAATCAGAGACATGGCAGGAACATCTGTAGCGGTATGTGTAGACCGTTATGGTGAGTTGCTGTTGGGAATGGGGCAGAATGGCTCATACTCTTACTGTTCATTAAAGACAAAAGTCGACCGTTTCAAGTGGCTGCATGTGGTCCTTGACTTAAGTAATGAATCGGTTTGCCTGAATGGGCAGAGGATGAGTGCAGAGGTATGGCCCCGGAACTTGCAAGATGGTGAAATGATACTTCGGGTAGGTAAGGATTTCAGGGAAAAGAAGGTTTGGATGTACGATGTTACGGCTATAAACGGGTTGATTGACGGGATAAGCCTCACTCCCTTTTCCGATGATTCGTCTGCATGGAGAGACGAGATTGCCTTAGGATTGAAGAAGACTTCGGTTTTGGCTATTCCGGAAACCCGTTTTGCGAAGGACTTCAACCGTCCCCGCTATCATCTGTTGCCGGCTGCCAACTGGACGAATGAGACGCATGGTTTACTTCTTTATAAAGGTAAATATCATATATTCAATCAGAAGAATGCTTCTGCAATCTTCCTGGGACAGATAAATTGGGGACATTTCAGCAGTCCCGATATGCTTCATTGGACGGAGGAAAAGCCGGCTTTGACTCCTGATGCTGCTTATGACAAGAATGGAATATGGTCCGGGCATACTGTTATCAATGATGACGGTATCCCCCAGCTGATATACACAGCCGGTGGAGACAAGATGGGAGTGGGTATTGCTTTTCCAAAAGATACTGCGTTGATAGAATGGGAGAAATATGCGGGTAATCCGGTTATTGCCGAGAAGCCTGCCGGATATACCCGTACGGACATGCGTGACCAGTATGTCTGGAAAGAGGGTGATGTCTGGTATATGATTATCGGTTTCGGCATTGAGCAGACCGATACACCCCACGGGGCTTTGCTGCTTTATAAATCGGCAGACTTGAAGAAATGGGATTTTGTACATTTGCTGTTTGAGGGCAATCCGGAAGTGGATGACTCCGGTATTTTCTGGGAAATGCCGGTCTTTAAGAAGATGGGCGGCAAGTATGTTCTTTTGGTGAATAGGGTTCCTCATAAAGGCATACCTGCGCGTTGCCAGTATTGGATAGGAGATTTCAAGAATGAAAAGTTTATACCGGACAATCCGGTTCCTCAAAATCTAGAGGTCATCAACCGCTTGCTGTCCCCCTCTGTTGTGGAGACTCCGGAAGGGGATGTCGCTGCCATTGCCATTATACCCGATGAAATAGGAGGGGAGGCCACTTATGAACAAGGATGGGCGCATCTCTATAGTATGCCCAGAAGATGGCAGCTGAAAGATGGAAAACTATGTCAAACACCCCATCCCGTGATGAAACAATTGCGTGAACAACCGACGGTTTATTCCAGAAAGGCATTGACTGCTGCGAAACCGTGCATTGTGAGCAGAAGGGAACATCAGCTTGAAGTCAAGGCGACTTTTTATCCCGGTGACGCAAAACGGTTTGGATTTACATTGTGTAAGAATCCGGATAATAGCGAATATAGCCTGATTTATTATGATGTGGAAAAGGAGGAACTTATTGTGGACCAGACGCATTCTTCCTTGCGTGCACACATTCCTTTGAAACTCCGCAGGGATCGGTATCGGTTGGATACAACCAAGCCGGTGGAGATTCGTCTGTTTATAGACGGTTCTGTGGTGGAAGGATTTATTAATGATGAGGATGCATTCACCACAAGAATCTTTCCTCTGAAAGAAAACAGTACGCTATTGGAACTATTCTCTGATGGAAATACAACGGAAGTTGCTGCCGAAGTTTGGAGACTGAAAGATGCAAGGGTAAAGATGAACTTTTAATGAAAATACAGAAAATGAAGATACCGACTATATTGGGTGCACTTTTAGTGGCAGGAACATTGTCTGCCGGTGCACAAATGAATTCAGACAGTTTATACAAAGAGCCTTATCGTCCTCAGTATCATTTCAGTCCGGAGAAGGGATGGATTGGTGACCCCTCGGGATTCATGTACTATCAGGGTAAATATCATATGTACTGGTGGGGCAAAGTCGAATCTACAGATTTGGTACATTACCAACAGATAACCCCTTATGCCATGACCGGAGCGGATGACAATATCAGTTACTTCACCGGTTCTGCAGTCATAGACAAGAACAACACTGCCGGTTTCGGCAAGGGTGCTTATGTGGCGGCTTACACCGTTTTTGAGAAGGACTCCAAGAAACAAGCGCAGGGCATCTCTTTCAGTCATGACGGAAAGACATTTCATTATTACGAAGGTAACCCGGTTCTGGACCTTTGGAGTACGGAATTCAGGGACCCTACCGTCTTCTGGCACGAGCCGACTCAAAAATGGGTGATGGTTGTAGCCAAGGCTCTGGAGAAGAAAATCAAGTTTTATACCTCTCCTGATTTGAAGAACTGGACTTGGACCAGTGATTTCGGCCCTGCCGGTGACAGTGAAAAGTCTTGGGAGTGCCCGGATTTATTCCAGTTGTCGGTTGACGGGGATTCTGACAAGAAAAGGTGGGTGATGGTCGTATCTGTAAACTGGGCGCAAGAACAATACTTTATAGGAGACTTCGACGGCACTTCTTTTAAGCTGATGGATAACCATCCTGCAGAGCCTCTATATGTGGACAAAGGGCTGGACTTTTATGCATCCCGTACATTTCAGGATTTTGACGGAACGTTGGATTCCAAAATTTCGATGGGCTGGGTTGCAACCTGGGACTATGCACCGGTAGCTCCATCGAAGTATGGGAAGGGCTTTTGGTCCATTCCTCGCAACCTGGAACTGAAGACATACAAGGAAGGCGTGAGGCTGGTGCAGAAGCCGGTGGAACAGTTGCAAACACTTCGCTATAAGCCTGCATCGGTGAAACGTGCTTTATCGGTGGGGACACAGAGGTTACCCGGCTTTGTTCCCGATGAGAATGTCTACGAACTCGATGCTTCGTTTTCTACTGACGTATCCAACACCTTTGGCTTGAATTTGTGTGTGGGTGAAGGGCGCAAAGTGGTGGTCAGCTATGATACGGATTCACATAATCTGGTGATTGACCGTACCCATTGCTCCGATGTGCAGATTCCTAAATTCAGCCGTATGGCATATGCCAGGGTGGAACCGGTAGATAATAAGATACATTTGCATATATTTGTAGACAAATCGAGTATTGAAATCTTTGCCAATGACGGGAAGGATGTATTCACATTATTAACCTATCCGGGCGAGGCTCAAACCGGTATCGAACTTTTTGCGCAGAAAAAGGGGACGAAGATGGAGTTGGATGCCTGGATGCTTAAATCAATATGGAGATGAGGAATTTATTGTTTGCATTGCTGCTTTTGCCTTTGATGGCTTCTTGTGTGAAGGATGCGGCACAAGTGACTTTGGACTCTTTGTTGGACGAAATGATATCCGTAGAAGAATCCGCACGTTATCCGCTGGTGCCATACCGTTGCCTGCAAGTCAGCAGTTATGACCGTTCCTCCGTGTCTCCCGATTCGTCGGGATGGTTTGCCAACAATGATGGTTATGGCATTGTCCGCATGGATACGGTTGATGGAAGAGTGGAACGTGTGATGTTCGATGAAAAGGGGCCTGGGGCCATTACCCGTATCTGGATAACCACAGTTGACAAGCGTGGGACTTGGAGATTTTACTTTGATGGGGAAAGTACTCCCGGATGGATAATTCCTGCCTATGATTTGATGCGCTTCGGAGTACCCGGATTGGGTAGGGGACTGTTGCAGCCCCACACTAGCTATACTCCGGACGGGAAAGGCGGAAATACTCTGTTTCTGCCCATCCCTTTTGCCCGGAGCTGTAAAATTACATTTGAAGACGAACCGGGCATTGCGCCTACTCCCAAATACTATCACATCAATTATCGAAAGTATCCCGAAGGAACTTCTGTGGAAACCTTTTCTGCGGAATCCGTAGCCCGCGCCGGCAAAAGGATTTCTGAGGTAGATGATGCCTTGCTGCATCCTGCATCCCATTCCGGTTTGCAGATGGACAAGAAGCGGCAGGTGCTCCAGCCGGGTGATTCTTTGTGGATTGACCTGCCGCAAGGGGAAAATGCGGTTTATGAAATCAGTTTTCAGCTTGCGAATGCAGATTCTACGGCTTATGTCCAACTGATGCGCAATCTTATATTCAAGGCTGATTTTGATGGCCGGTCTACAGTTTGGGTTCCTCTTTCGGATTATTCGGGAGGGGGTATGGGAGCTCCGGCTGTTGATAGCTGGTTCTTGTCTGCCGACGGACAAGGCAAGGTGGTGAGCCGCTGGCTGATGCCCTACAAGACAGAAGGCAGATTATTGTTACAGAACATCTCCGCACACACTGCAGACGTGAGTATGGAAGTGGGAACGGCACCTTTGCCGTGGGGAGAGCGTTCCCTCTATTTCCATGCTTCCTGGCGCCAGCAGACTGGGCTTCCGCTTTATGAGCGTCCGGATGATGATGCAAATTGCCGGGAATGGAATTTTGCCACATTGACCGGACGGGGCATATACAAAGGGGATGTCCTGACTCTGTATAACCACTCGCGTGCCTGGTACGGAGAAGGGGATGAAAAAATTTGGGTGGATGAGGATTCCTTTCCGTCTCATTTCGGTACCGGAACAGAAGATTACTACAATAGTTCATGGGCTCCGGTCGTAATATTCCAAACGCCTTTTGGTGGTGCTCCCCGTGCCGACCAGGCGAGTTCTCACGGTTATAACACCTTCTTCCGTACCCGGAATCTGGATGGCATTCCGTTTTCTTCGCTTCTTCGTTTCGATATTGAGCTGTTGAGTTGGGTGAGTGGGACAGTGGATTATGCAACTACTGTTTATTGGTATGGAGATGCGGTTGCCAAAGCTGTCGGAACGTCCGGAAGGGAGGAGGCAATAAAGGAATTGCTGCCTATTCCTGCCGATTTGTCTAAATATCGTAGGAAGAACAGCATTGAGTTTGAAGATAAGGTGCCGGTTGCCGCTTCTCCGTCCATTCGTTTAGACAAACAGAGCATGCTTGGCTTTGTTGATGGCCAATGGAGTGGTGGAACCCAACTTCTTTGCATCGGTGGAAAGCCGGGGGACTTTGTGGAGTTCGAGTTTGACCGGCTGGAGAACCGCTCTTATAAAATTGCCGTTTATGCGACTAAAGCAGCGGATTATGGTATTGTCTCTTTCTTTGTGAACGGAAAGGACACGCAGGTCTGCCTTGACGGATATGATGCAAAAGTTACACTTTGCGGTCCCGTCGTTTTGGGCTCCTTTACCCCGGTTGATGGAAAGATAACATTGAGGGCTGTCATATCGGGAACTAATCCACAGACCGTGGGAGAACGCTGTCTGGTAGGCTTGGATTGTATTATTTTAGACTGAATGTAACATTTGTAGTATGCTTTGAAACAAAAAAGATAGCCTCCTGCTGCTTGGTGGCGTATCTTTGCATGGTAGAAAAACATAATTAATTTAATACCAACAGAAACATGATTCATTTAAAAGACTTTTGGCGGACAATCAGAAGGACGCTTACCGTATTTATATTAGGAACTACCGTGGCTGTCTTCACATGCCAGGCCATAAATCCTCCTTTCGTGATTAAACATCTGGGTGACGGACAGAGTATCGTCCAAATTGACGAGCAGAAGAAGTTTTTGCTGCTGCCGGTGGAAGAGGCTTCTCCGGAGGCAAAATTGTATATGATAGCGGACAATGATGTTGTACGCAGTATGAACGTGCGATTGGCAGTCAATAAGGTTGACTATTTTGTTCCGGTCGATTTGACCGGCTTCGATAATAAACATCTCTCTTTCAACTTCCAGCTTATTCCGGATTCGGCCTTATGCTGGGAAGAAATGAAACTGTCGGATGAATTCGATGTTTCGAACCGGGAGAAGTTCCGTCCGGTGTATCATTTCAGCCCGGCTTACGGTTGGATGAATGATCCTAACGGAATGTTCTACAAAGACGGGGTTTACCATTTGTTCTACCAGCATAATCCCTACGGCTCCATGTGGGGGAACATGCATTGGGGACATGCCACCAGTACGGACCTCGTCACTTGGGAACATCACGGAGATGCTATTTCGCCCGATGCGCTGGGAACAATTTTCAGTGGCTCTTGTGTTGTCGACAAGGATAATACGGCCGGGTTCGGTGCCGGTGCCGTCATTGCTTTCTATACATCGGCAAGCGACCGCCAAGTGCAGAGCATGGCCTATAGCCTTGACAACGGAAAGACCTTCAAGAAGTATGCGCGAAATCCCATCCTGACTTCCACGCAGCGCGACTTCCGTGACCCTAAAGTCATCTGGCACGAAGATACCAAGAAATGGATCATGGTTCTTGCCGTAGGGCAGGAAATGGAGATATACTCTTCTGCCGACCTGAAGAACTGGACGCTGGAGAGCAAATTCGGTGAAGGACAAGGTGCTCACGGCGGAGTCTGGGAGTGTCCCGACCTGCTTGAACTGCCGGTTGAAGGTACGGAACTGAAGAAGTGGGTACTCGTCTGTAACCTCAATCCGGGTGGACCGTTCGGTGGCTCTGCCACACAATATTTCGTGGGGACATTTGACGGAAAGAGATTCGTGAACGAGTCTCCCGCAGTGACGAAATGGATGGACTGGGGAAAAGACCATTATGCAACTGTCACTTGGAGCAATGCTCCTGCAGGACGTGCCATTGCATTGGCATGGATGAGCAACTGGCAATATGCCAACGATGTGCCCACCCGCCAATACCGTAGTGCCAACTCCGTGCCGCGCGACCTTTCGCTCTATACCTCGGAGGGTGAAACCTATGTAAAGGTAACCCCGTCTCCCGAATTGCTGAAACTGAGGGATAAAGGCAGCAAGAAGCGTGCTTTCAAGGTAGACCGCACGTATAATCTGGACAAACTGCTGAATGACAATTCCGGAACGTATGAAATCGAAATGACCATCAAGAACAAGGATGCGGATGTGATAGGATTCCAGCTCTTTAACTCGAAAGGCGAGGAGGTGGAGATGTACTATAACCTGGCGGAAAAGACGTTCACCATAGACCGTACCAAGAGTGGCGAGGTGACGTTCAGCAAGGACTTCCCTGCAGTGACCGTGGCTCCTGTCGAGGGTGGCAATGAAATGAAACTCCGCTTGTTCGTAGACAAGTTGAGCATTGAAGCGTTTGGCAACGACGGACGTTTTGCCGTGACAAATCTCGTATTCCCGTCGGAACCTTACAACCGCATCAGTTTCTATGCTAAAGGTGGAAGCTGCAATGTCACCTCGTTTACTGTGTACAAACTCGGATTAAAATAACAGATAATAATCTTCAGCATGGAAAATACTAAGAATTCTTCTTTGGCAAAGCTCTTTCCGGTCATGCTTTGCTTCTTCGCCATGGGCTTTGTGGATTTGGTGGGCATCGCCTCCAACTACGTGAAGGCCGACTTGAACCTGACCGACTCGCAAGCCAACATATTCCCGTCTCTGGTGTTCTTCTGGTTCCTCATCTTCTCCGTACCTACGGGTATGCTGATGAACCGCATCGGACGCAAGAAGACGGTGCTTCTCAGCCTTGTCATCACGTTTGCCTCTTTGCTTCTCCCGGTTTTCGGAGACGGCTACGTGCTGATGCTGCTCTCGTTCTCATTGCTGGGCATCGGCAATGCGCTGATGCAAACGTCGCTCAACCCGCTGCTTTCCAACATCGTAAGCGGCGAGCGGCTGGCAAGTTCGCTCACCTTCGGACAGTTTGTAAAAGCCATTGCTTCGTTTCTGGCTCCATACATCGCCATGTGGGGAGCTACGCAGGCCATTCCGTCTCTGGGCATGGGCTGGAGGGTGCTGTTCCCGGTCTATATGGTCATTGCGGTGATTGCCATTCTCTGGCTGAGCGGTACTTCCATCCGCGAGGAAAAGGAAGAGGGACGCCCTTCCACCTTCGGGGAGTGCCTCGCCCTGCTGGGCAAGCCGTTTATCTTTCTCTGCTTCCTGGGCATCATGTGCCATGTGGGCATTGATGTAGGTACGAATACCACAGCGCCCAAAATCCTGATGGAGCGTCTGGGCATGACGCTGGCCGATGCCGGCTTTGCCACCAGCCTTTACTTCATTTTCCGCACGGCGGGTTGCTTTCTCGGCGCCTTCATTCTTCAGAAGATGGCTCCCCGAACCTTCTTCGGCATCAGCGTGTTATGTATGTTGGCTGCGATGGTAGGGTTGTTCGTTTTCCATGAAAAGGCAATGATATACATCTGCATTGCCCTTATCGGTTTCGGCAATTCGAACATCTTTCCGGTTATCTTCTCTCAGGCGTTGCTTGCTATGCCACAAAAGAAGAACGAGGTTTCCGGTTTGATGATTATGGGGCTCTTCGGCGGTACGGTATTTCCGATAGCAATGGGCTTGGCAAGTGATGCTGTAGGACAAAGCGGTGCCGTGGCTGTAATGACGGTGGGGGTAGTGTACTTGTTCTTCTATATGCTGCGTATGAAGCGGTAATCTTTGTTCGCAGGCTGCGGACACATATCCCAAGGCTGCGGATATCTGTCCCAAGGTTGCGGATGTCTATCCCAAGCCTTGGGATAGAGATAATCCTTAGTTCTTAGAGACTTTTTAATAGATAATTGGCAACTTTTCATTCTATAGTTAGGAACTTTTTTATTAGGTTTGCAGCGGGTAGGACATTGAGTTTGCCGTGAATAAAATATATCATTCATTAAACAATATAATATTATGAATAAGATAATAGTAGGTATGGGCGAGGCTTTGTGGGACTGCCTCCCCGAAGGAAAGAAGATAGGCGGTGCTCCGGCAAACTTTGCTTACCATGCATCGCAGTTTGGTTTCGACAGCCGTGTGGTCAGTGCCGTAGGTGCCGATGCGGATGGGGACGAGATTCTGGATGTGTTCGCCCGGAAGGGGCTGCGCACCCAGATAGAGCGCGTGCCTTACCCCACGGGAACGGTGCAGGTGACGCTCGATGCCGTGGGCGTGCCGTGCTATGAGATAAAGGAAGGCGTGGCCTGGGACAACATCCCCTTTACCGACGAACTGAAGCGTCTGGCACTGAACACGCGTGCCGTATGTTTCGGCTCTTTGGCGCAACGCAGCGAAACAAGCCGCATCACCATCAACCGCTTTCTCGACACGATGCCCGATGCGGAGGGGCAACTGAAGATATTCGACATCAATCTCCGCCAGGGTTTCTATACCAAAGAGATACTCTGCGAATCCATGCGCCGCTGCAACATCCTCAAGATAAACGATGAGGAACTGGTGACCATCAGCCGTATTTTCGGCTACCCGGGCATCGACTTGCAGGACAAATGCTGGATTCTGCTGGCCAAGTATAATCTGAAGATGCTTATCTTGACTTGTGGAACGAACGGCAGCTATGTGTTCACTCCGGGAGTGGTTTCTTTCCAGGAGACGCCCAAGGTACCGGTGGCGGATACCGTTGGAGCCGGTGACTC
>ERZ780185.646-NODE-646-length-19359-cov-2.248757_pt1 | contig 19359 bp, 15 predicted proteins | sample MGYA00511365_ERZ780185 | MGnify/ENA primary metagenome ERZ780185 (study PRJEB29588, sample SAMEA2151606) | human gut metagenome | biome: human gut; feature: human-associated habitat; material: faeces | place: Denmark | collected 2008/2010 ...
GGTGTATATGATTGCAGGTATCGCAAATGATTCCAATGTATGTACCGCTCCGGTATTCTGGGGTATGCTTGGTCTGGGACTTGCAGTGAACCGTATGCTCGTAAAGAAAGAAAATCTCTTTGTTAAAGAAACAGCGGTTTCTGCGGAAAGTGATACTGCCGTAAAACAGAGTATTCCAAAAGCAGCAGAGAGTGCAAAAGCAGATACCGCGCAGACGGTACAGAATACTCAAGGGGCAGGAGCGACAGAATCCTCAGTCAGGAAGAAATCATCGAAAAAACAATCGAGAAAACAGAGAAAGAATCAAAAATAACAGATTGAAATTATGAAAAAAATCATTCAAGATAAACAATTACTGATCAGACGGATTTTTCTGATGTGCTACGACGTGCTTGCAGTGTTTGCTGCAAGCATAGTTGCGTTATTGATTCGGTTTGATCTGAATATCAAAAGCGTACCGTTTCAATATATGGATGAAGTGTGGAGAGCACTTCCTTTTATGATAATTGTTACACTGATCATTTTCTGGATGCTCCGACTGTATTCCAGTCTCTGGAGCTATGCGGGAGCACTGGAAATGATGTATGTGGTTTCGGCATGTATTCTGGATACCGTTGTTGTGACAGTGCTGATATTGCTTCGGAACTGGGGGGATATGTACCCAGTGCCAAGAAGCTTTTACATTCTGTATGGATTGTTTCTGTTTGTATTGATCATGGGATGCAGATATTCTTACCGCGGACTGCGTGTGCTTCGCAATATGCGCAGAGCTGGTGTGTACAGACGAAATGTACTTGTAATCGGTGCGGGAGATGCCGGAAACCAGATCATCAAAGAAATCAACAACAGCCGCTATGTGAAAAAGAAGGTTGTTGGTGTGATTGATGATGACCGGAACAAGATCGGCAATTATATTCATGGAGCGAAAGTCGTAGGAGATCGGAGCGATATTCTGGAAAAAGTCGAAGAACTGCATGTGCATGAGATCATCATTGCCATGCCATCGGCCACGCAGAAACAGATCAAGGGGATTCTTGATATCTGCAAAGAAACCGGATGCACATTGAAACGTCTGCCCGGCATTTACCAGCTTGTAAACGGCGATGTCAGCGTCAGCAAATTAAAAGATGTAGATGTCAATGACCTGTTAGGCAGAGATCCGGTGACCGTTGATCTGCAGTCTATCATGGATTATGTATCCGGAAAGGTAATCATGGTGACCGGTGGCGGTGGCTCCATCGGAAGCGAATTGTGCCGGCAGATTGCCGCACACAAGCCAAAACAGCTGATTATTGTGGATATTTACGAGAATACGACCTATGATGTGCAAAACGAACTGAAAGTCCGGTTTCCAGAGCTGGATCTTGTTGTGCTGATCGCATCCGTGCGGAATACGAATCGTATGAATTGGATTTTTGAACATTACAAGCCGGAGATTATCTATCATGCAGCGGCACATAAACATGTGCCTCTCATGGAAGAGAGTCCGAACGAGGCAATTAAGAATAACGTGCTTGGCACATGGAAGATTGTACAGGCGGCAGATCGGTACGGTGTGAAGAAATTTGTGATGATTTCCACGGATAAGGCAGTTAATCCAACCAATATCATGGGTGCCAGCAAGCGCATCTGTGAGATGATCATTCAGACATATAACCGCAGATCGAAGACAGATTTCGTAGCCGTGCGTTTTGGAAATGTGCTTGGCAGTAACGGAAGTGTGATTCCGCTGTTCAAAAAACAGATTGAGCGTGGAGGTCCGGTCACGGTTACCCATCCGGATATCGTGCGGTATTTTATGACAATTCCGGAAGCGGTATCTCTGGTACTGCAGGCGTACCTATGCCAAAGGTGGAGAAATTTTTGTTCTGGATATGGGAGAGCCGGTCAAGATTCTGGATCTGGCAAAGAACCTGATTCTTCTTTCCGGTCACAAGCCGGATGAGGATATCCATATCATTTTCACAGGACTTCGCCCGGGAGAAAAACTTTATGAAGAGATGCTGATGGATGAAGAAGGGATGCAGGATACCGCAAACAATCTGATTCATGTCGGCAGGCCGATTGAACTGGATGAGGAGAAATTCATGCAGCAGTTGGAAGAATTAAAAGAGTACGTTGTGACAGAACCGGAAGACATCCGGGAGTATGTCAAGAAAATCGTGCCGACATATCACCCGGAATTGGCGGGGGAGAATAAATAAAAACGTATCTATGAAGAAGGAGAGAAAACGCCATGAAAGGATACCATTATATCAAAAGAGGAATTGATATCATATTAAGTGGGATGGCGATCGTGATCTTATCACCACTCCTTCTTTTTTTATGTATTGCGATCAAACTGGATACACCGGGACCGATATTATTTAAGCAGAAGCGTGTCGGCATCCACCGGAGTTTCTTCCAGATTTACAAATTTCGTACCATGCGGATTGACACACCGAAGGATGTGCCGACACATATGCTGGAGAATCCGGAGCAGTACATCACAAAGGTAGGAAAATTCCTGCGCAAAACCAGTCTGGATGAACTGCCGCAGATTTTTAATATCTTCAAAGGAGAAATGAGTATCGTAGGACCGCGGCCGGCACTGTGGAATCAGGATGATCTGGTAGCAGAGCGTGAGAAATATGGTGCCAATGATGTGACACCGGGGCTGACCGGGTGGGCACAGATCAATGGCAGAGATGAACTGGAGATTCCGGACAAAGCAAGACTGGATGGCGAATATGTCAAACATCTGGGACCATGGATGGATCTGAAATGTTTTCTTGGCACAATTGGATCCGTGCTCATGCACGACGGCGTGGTTGAAGGTGGAACCGGCGAACTGAACAAAGCAGAAGAAGAGACGGAAGCGCACAAAAGCGAAACAGCACAGAGCAGCGCAAAAAAGGAAACCATTGCAAAAGACACAGAAGAACGTGAAAAGGGCAGGAGAAAAAAGAAGATTCTGATCACCGGAAGCGGTAGTTATGTGGGAACTTCCGTGGAGGCATGGCTGAGACAATGGCCGGAGTACTACCAGGTTGACACGCTGGATATGAGAACCCAAACATGGCGGACACACGATTTTTCAGCATATGATGTGGTCTATCATGTGGCGGGAATCGCACATGCAGATGTGGGACAGGTGACGGAAGAAGAAAAGAAGCAGTATTACCGTGTGAATACAGATTTGGCAGTAGAGACAGCCGAAAAAGCCAAAAAGGAAGGCGTGCAGCAGTTTCTCTTTATGTCTTCCATGATTGTATACAGCGGATGTAGGGAAAAGGAAATTACAAAAAATACAATTCCCAAACCATTGAATTTCTATGGAGACAGCAAATGGCAGGCAGATCAGAAAATACAGGCACTGGCAGATGAACGTTTTAAGGTTGTTGTATTGCGTCCGCCGATGATTTACGGAAAGGGATCAAAGGGAAACTATCCACAGCTTGCAAAACTGGCAGGAAAGCTTCCTCTATTTCCGATTGTACATAATCAGCGTTCCATGCTTTATATAGAAAATCTGGCACAGTTTGTCAAACGGATGATCGACAATGAAGAGACCGGAGTGTTTTTTCCGCAGAACGAGCAGTATATCAATACTTCGGATCTGGTGCAGATGATCGCTATGGTAAAAGGACACCGGCTTGTGATGGTTCCAGCGACTGGCTGGATCATCCGGCTGATGAAAAAGATTCCGGGAAAAATTGGCACCCTGACGGGCAAAGCGTTTGGTGACAGTGTGTACGATATGCAGATGAGTGAATATAAGGAAGAATATCGTGTGTGTGACTGGAAAGAGTCGGTAAGAAGGACGGAAGGATAAGAGCTGGAATGGGAAAATCTTGCATAAATAAAAGAATTAAAGTATGATACTACTGAAATTTTGGCAGAACCGATGGAGCCGATGAACGGCTGGGATGTCAATACAATTCTGGAAGATTACATGGATACCGAAGTATATAACAGGAAGACAACGGAACTCTTAGAGTAAATAAATGTGTATCTGAATGAAAAAGCATATGATGAGGCAGCTGAGTATACAATTTAAAAATTTGTGTTTAAAATACGCAGATGGTATTCCAACAAAAGTTGATGATGCAGGAAGGATATCTGATCAGGGATGGTGAAAAACTGTATCTTCCGGAAATTGTAAGACATGCACTGGGCTTCCATTATGCAAGGGGAGCCAGACCGAAAGTACTTTCCTTATTGTTGAAACATTAGAGATTACGATTGACATTGTAGAAACTGTGATAGGACAGATTAATAGAAAGAGTGGAGGTTTAGGGATGCCGTACGTGTCACCTGTTGTTGAAAATGATTTTAAAGACCGGTTGAACAAGTGCGTAGATATTATTAAAAATTCGAGTATCAAATATCAGAGTTTGGGGATTTTTGGAAGCTACGCGAGAAATGATTATAAGGCCAGCAGTGATATCGACTTTTGCATCATAGTTCCGGAAAAACCGGAAAGATGGATGATGGGAGCCTTGCGAGAAGAACTCGAGATGTTGCATGCGGATGTGGTTTTTGTAACACCGCAGTATTTCGAACATGATAATTCAAAGTTTACACAACAGTTAAGAAGAGATTATAAGGAGTTGAAAATATGATAAAGGCAAATTCTTATTATTCTATTGCGTGCAATGAATTCTGGTATTTAAGGGATGCAGTGTCACCTGTATACTGCAATCCGGCTGCAGCTTCGGCACAGCAAATCGCAGAAAAAATGTTGAACTCTGTGGCAGAACTGGTTTGTACTGGAATTGAAAAACTAATGACATCTCATAATTTGCGTGCCTTATACGATGAGATTAAAAGGGTGGATACTTCCTTACAATTAGAGAGGAAGGATCTGGCATTACTCAAAGACTATTATTATGATGCAAGATACCCGGGGGATAATTTTGTTATTGTGACAGTGGATGAGCTGCGTGAGGCATTGGAGATCATGCTTGACGTTGTAGAAGCTGTAAATTGCTGGAGAACGTCTCATGAATTGGAGATATTAATTGCTGATCCGAGAGGGGAGTTTCAATCAGCGATGATCAGATTGAAATAGAAATTTTGAAATTATGTGAAAACTTATATACGCAGAATATTAATGCATTATTAAAAAATATGGAGCCATAGTTTCGGTAGAAGTGATAAAACCGGTTGGATGATAAGTCTGACCGGTTTTTTACATTGAGTAAGATAAAGGTTCGTGATATAATAAAAATAATATTTATTGGATTTGGGGTTACGGAAGACAGAGGACAAGAGAATGCATATAGTTAAGGAACTTATCGATAATATATCATCAACAAGCCTGAATAGATTTCTTACCGAACAGAAAATTGCAAATGAGCAGAGGCTGTCTTTTTCGGACCAGCGGGTTTTGCTAGAACAGCTTTGTCAAAGCGGATTGATTTCTGTTGAGGATCTGAATGATTTTTTCTTTCAAGAATTATTATATGGTCATCATCGATTGATGCGCGTGTATTCATTAACTGCTTCGACCTGTCTGCGATTAAAGAGCAGGGATTCGTGGGGCAGACTTATGCGCAAATTCCAGATCCCCGATTGGGCGTACAACCAGATCATAGAGACGATTCCACCGAAGGAAGACTCCACGAAGCTTGCAGCGATACAGGAAGAAAGAAGGAATGGAAATTTAATCAGGGTGCATCTGATTTTTGTATTTTGCATGTTAAAAGATTCTGCAGGTCCGATCGAGGAGGAGTGTTCCTATCTTCCGGTAACTATTGACCTGGAACAGCGCTGCATGATTGTTAAAGTATGGAATCAGCATGGAATTATACAGGAGAGCCGTCCGCAGATTCAGCTTGATAAAATCTATAGTATAGTAGAAGAAACATTAGAACTGGAATTGGACAACAATAGAGAGGTTGATCCTCAGAATGTATTGTATGACATGAGCAAAGAATTGTTCAACCAGTTTTTTGAACGGCTTCCAAATATAAAAGAGATTGATGATAAGAGAGAGAGCCTTAGCAGCATTATCGATGCAATGTTACAAAATATTCCGTTGCATCATGTAGAACAAAAAGACGGAAAATTATATATGCCGGATGGAATCATTAATTTAGAGGAAGAACTATATCGCCTGATTCAACAGACCGCATTATATGATTACCGGGAAGATCATGCATTGAATACGCTTCTTCCAAGCGATGAAAAATATATATCAAAAATTCGATTCAGTGACAGAGATAATCTGTCGGCAAACTTAACAGGAGAAAATGGTGTAGATTGTATTTATGATGCCAAGACGTTTATGTGTATCAGGGATTCTTTGGATATCGTGAAAAGAATTATTTCCCTGACGGTCAATTTTCCAAGAGCGCGAGGGGTATTACAAGTGAAATATGAAGCTGATAATTATCAGTTTCTGACGCTGCACATTTTGGAAGGAAAATATTATTCGGAAGAAGAATTCCAGCAGATATGGGGGCTTTATAAAGAGTATGAACGAAAGAGAAGCGGTTCGGCAATGTATGAAAATCCTGCCGCAGTTGACACAAAGGCAATGTAAGCAGTTTACGACGCAGGATCTGAGTGAACGGCTGGATCTGGAAATTATATATACCAAAAGTATGCTGCAGGTTCTGTGTGCAAAAAATCTGGTTCGAAAAGAATTGCACTATAGCTGTCCAAAATGCCATAGTCAGAATGTCTTCGTATGTGATGGATTTGCTGCTTCGTATCAATGCTATCACTGTCAGGCAATCCTGGAACCGGCACGGGTAGAAAACGAGGGGAGACCGTTTTACAGTGTTTCCAAGGATGACTTTATGCAGTATACAAAAGAAACGTATCCGGATATCTTTTATATGACATGCGAGCCGGAAAAAGAAATTATTCCATTTCGTCCGGTGGTTGTCGAGCAATCGGAAGAAAATGTTGCTCCGGTGATCGGGGATGACAAGGTAGAGATGGTAGAGGATAAAGATGAGAAAACGGATAATGACCTTGATAAGCGTGTGGTTAGCTTGGAAAATGATAAAAAGGGGAAGAATCTGTTTTGGGCGATGGTAAAGATAATTGTATGGGTTACATTTATGGTGCTTGCCTCTTGGTTTGTCTTGTATGAAATGCTCGATATTTTTGTCTTTAAGGATCAACATGCCTTTCTGTATGAGATGTTTATGTTTGCAATGAAGGGAAGTGTGATTGAGACAAATGATTGGGGCGGTATATTTATAACTATCATTGGTGGAATATTGACTTTGGTGGTTGGTGGAATTGATGTATTGGGATGGAAGAAGATACATCAATATTACCATACTATAAAAGAAGAATTAATTAGTTGAGTATTTGGTGAAAGGAAAAGATGAAACGAGTTCTGATGTTGGCGTCCGTTGCCTCAATGATCGATCAATTTAATATGCCAAACATTGCATTGCTGCAGAAACTGGGGTATGAGGTAGATGTGGCCTGCAATTTTATCGAGGGAAACACCTGCTCAGATGCGCGCGTCGCGGAACTGAAACAAAAACTGCAGGACATGCATGTGCGCTGTTATCAGATTGATTTCGCACGGAATATCAAACATATGGGACAGAACATGAAAGCGTTATGGCAGGTGGAAGGACTGATGAAGCAGAATACCTATGCATTTTGTCACTGTCACAGCCCGATCGGTGGTGTGGTCGCAAGGATTGCAGGACACCGGACCAGGACAAAAGTGATCTATACGGCACATGGGTTTCATTTCTATCAGGGGGCACCACTTATGAACTGGCTGCTGTACTATCCTGTGGAAAAAGCATTGAGCAGATGGACGGATGTGTTGATAACGATCAATCATGAGGATTATGCCAGAGCAAAAAAGAAGTTTCATATGAAGAAACTTGAGTATATTCATGGTGTTGGAATAGAAATAGATAGATTTAAGGATACGTTGGTTGACAAAAAAAGTAAAAGAAAAGAATATCATCTGAATAAGGAAGATTTTGTTCTTTTATCCGTAGGAGAGGTAAATAAAAATAAAAATCATCGTGTAATTATTGAAGCTTTGGGAAAAATTAAAGATTCAAGTATACAATATATGGTAGCCGGAAAAGGTAATGAACAAACAGTTAAATTAATGAAATTGGCCGAAAAACTTGGGGTGAATAAACAAGTGCATTTTTTAGGATATTGTGAAAATGTAGTGGAATTATATCAAATAGCTGATATATTTTGTTTCCCATCGTATAGGGAAGGATTAGGTGTTGCTGCATTAGAGGCAATGGCAAGCGGCTTACCATTACTTACTTCTGATATCCATGGAATTCGTGATTATTCTCAGAATGGAATAACTGGGTATACGGTGGCACCAGACGATGTTAAAGGATTTGCGGATGCGATTAGAAAATTACAAAATCAAGATTTATCATTATATGCATTACAGAATAAAGAAAAAGTAAAAAAATTTGAATTATGTCGTGTTTGCTTGAAAATGAAAAAAATATATGAAATGTGTTTATAAAGAAAATATATGGGGTATAGGTTGATAATGGTTAATAAAGATAATCCAGTCATTAGTGTGATTATGGGGATTTATAACGAAAAAAGAAAAGATTATGTTATACAGGCTATTAATTCTATACTTGAACAAAGTTATGAGAATTTCGAATATATCATATGTGATGATGGATCTGAAGAAAAATTTTATATGTGGTTACAAAAAATCTGTAAAAAGGATCCTCGGATTCGGTTAATACATAATAAAAACAATAGGGGATTAGCTTATACATTAAATCGATGTATAGAAATGGCACGTGGAACATATTTGGCTCGTATGGATGCTGATGATATATCTAAAAAGGACCGATTAAAAAAACAATTATTTTTTTTAGAAAGTCATCAGGAATATGCAATGGTAGGATGCAATGCGGAATTTATTGATGATAAGGGTGTATGGGGAATATATCAGATGATAGAACGGCCCCAAAAAAGAGATTTTTTAAAAACATCGGTATTCATACATCCGGCTATTTTAATTAGAACGGATGTGATGAAAAAAATGGGGGGATATTCTACAGAAATTCGAGCATTAAGAACAGAGGATTATGAACTTTTTATGCGGATATATGCGGCTGGATTTCAAGGGTATAATATGCAAGAAAAATTATTTCAGTATCGTGAAGATATAAATGCATTTTCAAAAAGAAAATACAGATATCGTATTAACGAGGCAGTGATACGTTATCACGGATTTTACTCGCTTGGAATATTAAAAAGAAATTTTCGATATGTAATAAAACCATTAATTATTGGGCTGATTCCAGGAATGTTAATGGAGAGACATAGGAAAAAGTTTTTTTCAAAAAAGCGGATTTAGAAAAGTAAATCATCAAGATGAGGAATAAATATATGGATTTATATAGTATTAGTAAAGAAAAAGTGGCTCCCGTTTTGTATAGTTATGTAAATTGGGTTTTAAACAATGCAAAAGAAAGAAAAATTCATACATTATATTTTTTGGCAAGAGATGGATATATTTTGAAAAAAATTGCAGAATTAATATGTGAAAGATATCAATGGAATATGGAATGCAGATATTTATATTGCTCTAGAGCTTCTTTGAGAATGCCAAGTTATCATCTGATAGGTGATGAAGCGTATGATCTTATTTTTGCATCTGGATATCATGTTACATTAAATACTTTTTTTGACAGAATAGAAATGAGCGAACAGAAACGAAAAACTATAATTAAAGAATGTGGGTGGGAGAAAGATTTTAGTGTTGCAGGAGAATTAACCGAACAGCAGATAGTAAATTATAAAGAAATATTGAAAAAAAATGATAAATTCAATAATTATATTTGGAATAAATCCAGAGAATCATATAAAGCAATTATGGAATATTTTAAACAAGAGAAAATGCTTGAAAAAGATAACATTGCAATTGTAGATAGTGGATGGATCGGGTCTATGCAACGTTCTTTTAGACAATTGTTGGATTCAGCTGGATGGAATGGAAAGTTGGTTGGATTTTATTTTGGATTATATACAGAACAGAGACAAGAAGATGGACAATATTTAAGTTATTACTTTAGTTATAATTCTGATTTAAAAAATAAAATTTTATTTTGTAATAACTTATTTGAGATATTTACTGCTGCACCGCATGGAATGACAATTGGCTATAAAAAGGATGCTTCTATAATTAAACCAGTGCTAAAAGAAGATGAATCACAAAAACAAATTGCTAAAGTGTTGGAACAAAATAAGGGAATACTTGATGGAGTAAAATGCATAATTTCTCAAAATCAAAATTATAGTAAAGAGGAATGCCAAAAAATTTTGAGAAAATTTATGGGGCATCCTAGTGTAGAAATTGTAAAAACATATAGAGATTTTTCATTTTGTGATGATATTACAGAAAAGTATCACTTTTATTTAGTAGGAAAGGTGTCAAAAAAGAAATTAAAAGAATTGTTAATCTCTTATAGGCTTTTGTCAAGAATGAAAAAAGGAAAAAAAGAACAATTCTTTTGGGAATATGGATCAATTGCATTAATGGAAAATCCAATAAAGAGAATATGGTATTGGATTAATTCTTATTTATGGAAGAGATTCCAATATTCTGTTAAACATTCAAATGGGAAAAAATGATATGTCAATAAAAAATATAATTTATTCTATGCTAATGAATTCCTCAATGTTTCAGGAATATCAATATAAATTGGGGAAAAAGGGTTCAAAAGTAAAATTTAGTGATAAAATTTTTGAAATTATAAAGTTAAATTATAAGTATCGAATCAAAAAAAATGGAGATGTAAAATATTTTGATAAACTTCTTTTTCCAGAATCATCAGAAAATCCATGGAAAGATAAAAAGAAATTATGGGGTGAATTAGAAAAGAATGATGTGATTTCATTTGATATTTTTGACACACTTATTTTTAGAGTAGTAGAAGACCCGATAGATGTTTTTACTATTCTTGAAAATGAATGGAAAATAAATGGTTTTGCAATAGCACGTCAAAAAGCAGAAAGAAAGCTGAGGGAGAAAAAAAGAGAAATTACTTTATATAGTATATATGAATTATTACATGAAAAATTGGGAATTGAGATTAAAGAAGGGATAGATAAAGAATTAGAAGTTGAGAAAAAGGTTTGCTTTGCAAACCCATATATGTTTTCTATATATTGCGAATTAAAAAAAAGAGGAAAGAGATTGATTGCAATATCAGATATGTATATTTCTGAAAAACAAATGAGAGATTTGTTGCAATCATGTAATTATCAATTAGATAATATTTATATATCATGTGATTTCGGTGTGGGTAAAACGGAGGGAAAATTACAAAATATAGTAAAACAGGATTTCCCATCGGATACAAAATTTATACATATTGGAGATAATAAAATAGCAGATATTTTGGGGAGTAAAGAAGCAGGATGGAATACATGGTATTATCCAAATATAGCTATGGAAGGAAAACCTTACCGACTTTATTGGATAAAGTCTATTTCATCTAAATTTTATAATGGAATTATTAATTGTAAATTACATTCGGGATTTAAAAGGTATAATTTATATTATGAATATGGATTTGTGTTTGGCGGAATTTTTGCGATAGGTTTTTGCCAGTTCTTAAATAGATTATGTAAATCGAAAAAATTAGATAGACTTATATTTCTTACAAGAGAAGAAAATATTTTGTATAAGATATATAAAGATATGTATCCAGAAGAAGTAAGTTCGCAAATCTTATTGACGGATAGAGGAGCTGAACAGCTAAGTATAAAAGATGGTTGGAAAAATATTTCTTCAAACGATGTAGAAGATGGATTGGAATTTTTTCATGGTATAATGAAAAAAAAGGAAAAAATATGTTTGGTGGATGGTACCTGGCAAGGAAGAATGGCAATAGAATTGAAATATTTTTTGGAAGATAATTTTCATGGTGATTTTGAAGTATATTGTGCGATATTTGGTATTACAGATGATGAAAAAAAATTAGTCAATAAAGAAAAAATATATAATTATATGATTTTAAGAAAAAATAAATTTTTGGGAAAATGGCATTTCGCAAATGCAAAGAAGCTAATGAGCTTAATGTTTCATGTACAACATAATAAAAATGTAAGAAAAATGAGTGAAAGTATTCGAAATGGAATGTTGGATTTTGAAAGAGAATATATGGGTTTACAAGAAAAATTTGGAAATATAATGGATATTTCCGAAGAAGAAGCTTATATTCTTTTTGATTATGCTACAAAAGCACAAAAATATATGATAAAATTACTAAGTAATATATAGATATCAACAATATAATGGAAATATAATTAGCATATAAAATATTAAAAAAGGAGCATGAAAAATGGAACAATTCAAGATGATAATGCGTCTTGCTAAAAATGATTTTAAATCACGATATTCAGCAACTGTTTTTGGAATTATATGGGCTTTTATACAACCGTTGATGACAGTTTTGGTTTTCTGGTTTGTATTTCAATTAGGTTTTAAATCAGCACCTGTAAAAGACATGCCTTATATGTTGTGGTTTATTGTGGCATATATACCATGGATTTATTTTTCAGATATATTAAATTTTGGTGTAAATGCATTGAATGATTATAGCTACCTTGTAAAAAAAGTTAAATTTAAAGTGGAATTACTTCCTTTAGTACGAATAATTTCTTCAGCATTTGTACATATTTTTTTCTTGGGTTTTATTTTTCTGATGTTTTTTTGCTATAGAGAAAAACTGAGTTTTTATTGTGTACAAGCAATTTATTATACGGTTGGATTATCCATATTAGGATGGGGGCTTGTAATGTTACTTTCTGCATTATCAACTTTTTTTAAGGATATTGCACAATTTGTAACTATTATTTTGCAAATTGGATTTTGGGCTACGCCTATTTTTTGGAATAAAGATGTGATGGTATCAGGTATTGTTGCGCAGGTGTTAAAAATAAATCCGTTATTTTATATTGTAGAAGGATATAGAGATAGTTTTTTATATAGAGCACCATTTTGGAGTCATCCAGTACAAACAGTTTATTTTTGGGTATTAACTATTGTAATAGGTTTTATTGGATGGAGGACTTTTAAAAAGCTAAGGCCTCATTTTGCAGATGAATTATAGTTAATAAAGGAGAGATTCTGTGAAAGCGATTAGTGTTAAGAATTTAAAAAAAACGTATGCATTATATGATTCTCGCAAGGATAAGTTAAAGGAAGCGTTTTCTTTGAAGGGGAAAAAATATCATAAAAATTTTGAAGCTTTAAAGGGGATTAGTTTTGATGTCGAAAAAGGAGAATGTGTCGGCATAATAGGTTTAAACGGGTCTGGAAAATCTACATTGTTAAAGATTTTAACTGAGGTTATTACACAGACAGAAGGAACCGTTGAAATCAATGGAAAAGTTTCGGCTTTATTAGAATTGGGGGCCGGTTTTAATCCTGAATATAGCGGGTTGGAAAATATATATCTAAATACTATGCTTATGGGATATACTCGAAAGGAAACGGATGATAAATTAGACCAGATTTTGGAATTTGCAGATATTGGTGATTTTATTAATCAACCAGTAAAAATATATTCATCGGGTATGTTTGTTCGGTTGGCATTCGCAATTGCAATAACGATTGATCCGGACATTTTAATTATAGATGAAGCATTGAGTGTTGGAGATGTTTTTTTTCAACAAAAATGTTATAAGAAAATTAAGGAATTTGCTGGAAAATCCACTGTTTTGATTGTGTCGCACGACTTAAATGCCATTACGAAATTTTGTCAAAGAATTATTGTAATGAACTACGGAGAAATTGTGTATAATGGTGAACCTACGGAGGCTATTTCTCAATATTTTAGAATTAAACAGGGGCGTGCAAGAAAAAATCAAAAGGCACAAGATGCTGATTCCACTATAGTAGAAAAATTTGAAAATTATAAAGTGCCTAATGGAAAAGATTATAGTGGTAAAATGGATGTCATCATAGAAAAATATTATTACAAAATAGAAAACGAAGCATTTGGAGAAATGTGCGAAGATGGAGACGAAGTAAATATTTCTATGTTGGTTCATAGTGAACGGGAAATAGAAAATCTTATTGTAGGCTATCAGGTAAGAGATAAATATGGGAATGAAGTATTTGGAGAAACATCCCTTACTTCTAAAGTGGAGCAATTTTCATTGCATAAAGGAACAAATTTAATTAATTTTTCTTTTACATGGCCTGAAGTTAGAGAAGGCGATTATTTTATTACACTTGGAATTGGTGAAGGAAGCGAAGTATTAAATCAGGTTGAGCAATGTTGGATTAATAATGCGGTACATGTTGTTGAAACAACACATGGGAAAACAATTTTTGGAATTTTTAATCATGAAATGGAACAATTTAGTGTTGAGGAGATAAACACTGAAATTTAAATGGATAGAGGTAAAGAAAATGAAAAATTGGGATTATGAAAAACCGAAATTTGAATGTGATGAAATAAATGGTGATTTATTAATTTACGCTCCATGGTCAGGACATAGGAATTTTATTTATGATTTTGTGAAATATTATAATCCAGAAAAATTTGTTGAACTGGGGAGTCATTATGGCTGTTCATCTTTTGCAATTTTGCAGGCGATAAAAGACTTTGGATTAGACACAGAATTTTATGCTATAGATACATGGGAGGGTGATTCATTAACTGTATATGGTGAAAAAGAACACGTATATGAAGCCTATAAAAAAGTAAATGATATATATTTTAATGAACAAAAATCTTATATGATACGCATGACATTTGATGATGCGGCAAAAAAGTTTTCCAATCATTCTGTAAATGTAATTCATATAGATGGATCTCATGAATACAGAGATGTAAAACATGATTATCAGACCTGGATAAGTAAAATGTCGGAAAATGGTATTATGATCTTTCATGATATTAGTGAGGATAAAGTATTGGGAAATACAATGGGGTCACATATTTTTTGGGAAGAATTAAAAAAAGAACAACCATATACATGCGAATTCGATTTCAGTTTTGGATTGGGAATTGTGTTCTTGTCAGAAAATACTTATAAGGATTTTTTGAATAAAGTTGATATACAAAAATACCAGCGGATTAATAATGAAATGGATGTTAATTATAAAGATGTTATCCGTAAATACCATTTTCAATTGATGGATAAAGATAAATGGATTGAATCTTTACAAAAAGATAAAAAATGTCTTGAAGAGGATAATAAAAGATTACTTCATGAAGTTGAAAATGTGAAAAAAGATTATGAAAAAAACGATTTGAAAATTGAAAAGGCATATGAGAAGGACAGTATTGAAAAAGAACAGTATATTAAAGAATTAGAACAAATGATACAGGAATGTAATAGAGATGCAGATAAAAGATTAGAACAAACGAATGCAATATGGGAAAAAGAACTAGAAAAGGTGAAACATGATTACGAGTTTACAATAAGAGAAAAAGATCAATATATTTCTGAATTAGAACAAAAAATAGTTTCTTATGAAAAATAAAAAGGATGAATAATAGTATGGATAGTAGAATTTTAAATCATGACATAAAAATTTCAGTTGTTATGCCTGTTTATAATACAGAAAAATATGTGAAAAGATGTGTAGAGAGTGTTTTACAACAGACATATCGTAATATTGAACTGATAATTGTTGATGATTGTTCTCCAGGAAATATTAAAGAAATTGCTCAATATTTTGTCAATGCTGATTCACGGGTGCAAATTATTTCACATGAAAAAAATAAAGGACTTTTTCGTGCAAGATTAACAGGGGCTGAACACGCAACAGGGGAGTATATTGCATTTATAGATAGTGATGATTATGTGACAAATGATTACTACCATACATTACTTGAAAAGGCTGAAACACAAAAAGCGGATATTGCAATCGGACATACGGTATATGAGAATGAGGATGGTCGGCAGTATATACATAATTTTCATGATGCCTGTTTTGAATTTGATGTACTTTCAGGGGACGATGTTCGAAAACATTTTTTTGAACAAAAGGGACAATGTTATTCATGGCACACAATATGGAATAAAATATATAAAAAAAGTTTATGGGATCAATGTGCACCATATTATGAAAAAATGCCGGGTCATGTTATTATGACAGAAGACATTGCATTCTCAACAGTACTTTTCTATTTTTCAAAGTGTGTTGCGACAGTGTCAAACGATGCATATTTTTATTGTGCAAATGAAAATGCGTCTACAAATTCAGAAGGTTTATCATTTCCTCGATTTAAGAAGAACATGCAGGACATTCAGGCTGTGTTTGATTTTGGCGAAGAATTTCTTAGAAATGTTAAAGCAGAAAAATGGATACAAGAAGATTTTCGAGAATTTAGAAGGTATTATGCAAGAATTTGGAGAAATCTTCCTAATGGAACTTATATAGGAATAGAAAAAAAACAGAGTTTGGACATTTTAAAAGAATTTTGTCCGGAAGAAAATAGAGGTGTATTGCCAGAGGATAATTTTTTTGCATTAGTCACAACCCCTTGGAGAGGAGGCTTGGAAGGATTTAAAGAAAAAATAGCTAAATCATCTGATAGATATGTAAGTTTTGATATTTTTGATACGTTAATTCAGAGACCGTTTTATAAACCGGTTCAGCTATTTCAGTTAATGAATAAAACATTTGAACAAATTGTTCCTTCGAACATGGATTTTTCAACTATTCGTATTCAGGCAGAAAGTTATACAAGAAAAAAATATGGAAAAATACAGCCTGGCTGGCAGGATGTCAACCTGAATGAAATTTATGAGGGGATGGGAGAGCTATATGGATTCCCTACAGAGATACTGGAACAGTTAAAGAAGAAAGAAGAAGAATTAGAAGTACGTTTTTGCAAAGCACGTAATGCGGGAAAAGAATTATATGAAACCGCGTTGTTGACAGGAAAAAAGGTAATTATTATTTCAGATATGTATCTGACACGGGAAGTTATAGAACAAATTTTGCATAAAAATGGATATTGCGAATATGAAAAATTGTATTTATCTTCAGAATTAAGAAAAACAAAGCATACGGGGGCAATTTATGATTACGTAAAAAAAGACCTTACAGTGTCAGATTCAGAACATATATATCATATTGGCGATACATGGATAAATGATTATGAAAATGCAAAAAAAGCCGGATTCGATGCATTATTTTTTCCAAAGGCAAGAGAAGTGTTTGAAAATAAAATTCATGGTTTGAATACAAATGATTGTTCAAATATGTCTAAAATTGCATGTAGCATTACAGTAAAACCAAATGAATATTATAAATCTCTTGGATATGCATGCATGGTATCAATGATATATAATAAATATTTTGATAATCCGTTTCGCACATTTAATCCAAATAGCGATTTTAATGTTGATCCAAATTTTATTGGTTATTATGTAGTTGGTATGCATATGATTGGTCTTGCAAAATGGATAACAGACCAATGTAGAAAAAAAGGGGTCACTAAAATTCATTTTTTGGCTAGAGATGGATTCCTTCCAATGCAGGCATATCAAATATGGAATAATGGGCAGAAAAAAGTTGCAGCAGCTGATTATATGTATGCATCACGTAAAGCTGTTATGACAGGAATGGTTAGATCTAAATATGATTTTTATAATTTGCCAATTGAATATCATAATCATACACCTAAAACATTATTAACCGTCCTATCATTTGCATCCAAAAGGATGTCAGAGGAAGAAATCAAAAACATTTGTAAAATCAACAAATTTAATTATGAGAAATCCTTCGTAGAATACGATGAATATATAAGTTTTATGGATATGTTTTTAAAAGAAATATATAGCAGGGAGGTGTTTGAAGAAAATCAAAAGTTAGCAAAGGAATATTATTCAAATATAAAGGAAGATGAAATAGCTTTTGATATGGGATATAGCGGAAGAATACAGAACGCAATATCACAATTAGCAGGGCATGGAGTTGATGTTTTATTTATACATCAAGAAAATGGTAAAGCAGAAAAAATGGAACGAATGGGAAAATACAAAATATCGAATTATTATGATTACACACCATATGTTTCGGGACTCCTCAGAGAACATTTGTTATCTGATTATAAAGCAGGATGTAGTTCTTTTGAGCGAGTTGATGGAAAAGTATTACCTAAGTTGACAGATGAAGAAAAGAATTATCAAGATATTTTTGTGATTGATACAATACAAAAAAATGCTTTAAAAATGGTAAAGGATTTTACATGTATTTTTAATGGATATATGGAATATCTTCCATTTAGATCAACTGAAGTTTCATTTCCATTTGAAGGATATCTCAGAAATTCATCATATTTAGATCGTAAAATTTTTGCTGCGTCTTATTTTGAAGATATGGTTTATGGAGCGTGTAATAAAATAAAAATCGAAGATTTTATTAATCGGACTATTCCATATATGGCATATAGTGATAGGGGATCCAGTTATATTCCAGTGCAAAATATTATGAATATGATGGAAAAGAAAAATAAGATAATAAAGGCATTGGTTATTTTTATTTTAGATAAGAAAACATTTAAATATATAATTGGGACAAAACTAAAGAATCACAATTTTTTGTTCTCTATGGGAAAAAGGATGATAAAGATATATGAAAAAATGTTTAAATAAAGCAAGGAGAATATAGAGAGAAGTATGGATGAGAAAAATAAAAATAGGAAGATGAAAATTATTATAATATTATGTAATATATGTTTTTTCTTTTTATTGATTGGAAATGCGGTTTTTAATGTACACTATTCTACAGACGATTATCAAATATTTTATAGTCATGGTTATCCATGGTATATGGCTATTACTAGCTATAGACCAATTTTGGCAACTTGTTATTGGATTTTGGATTTGATACATATTAATGTTGTTAAATATCAAGTTTTTTTGGGAATAGTATTATTAATTTCATTTGTGTTTTCGACAAGTAAAATAACATTTATTATTACGGATAAAATAAAAACAAAAAATTCGCTGAAAAATACTATTGTGGTTAATTTGGGAACGTTGTTTATATATGGAAATGCATTTATTAGTGAATGGTTTTATTTTACGGAAGCTTATATTCAATGGATTATAGTTACTATTTTTACAGCGTTAGCAATAGAATGTGTATTTAGAGAACAAAAAAGAATTATAAATTATCTTTTGACATTGTTTTGTCTGATATTTATTGCAGGATCTTATCAGGTAGCTTTGATACAGTATGCTGTAATAGTTCTATTTATTATTCTTATTGAACAAAAAAAAATTAAAGATATTTTTCGGGAATTAGTTCGAACAGAAAGCTTGGTTGCAATTGCAATAGGTATTATTTTAGTATGTTCTAAAATGCTTGGTTATTTGAAACATTATAATACTTCAGAGGCTCGAATTAACTTT
>ERZ780185.677-NODE-677-length-18627-cov-2.922518_pt1 | contig 18627 bp, 15 predicted proteins | sample MGYA00511365_ERZ780185 | MGnify/ENA primary metagenome ERZ780185 (study PRJEB29588, sample SAMEA2151606) | human gut metagenome | biome: human gut; feature: human-associated habitat; material: faeces | place: Denmark | collected 2008/2010 ...
CTTAATTAAATATTAATACACAATTTAATTTGTACTTGACAAAGGGAGTACTTTAACCCTTTACACCATGCTTATCAATATTATCCTTTGAACAAGTCTGTTATTTTATCTTCAAGTGATTTTCTTGATGGTGCTTCTAGTGGAGTTGTTTTAGTTAAAGAAATCTTCTCTCCTTCAAATTCAGCGAATTTGTCACATTTAAAATGAATTAGTTTAGACATTAAAATGCATTCCTAATGTATTATATGGAACAACATATACACCAGATTTAGGATCTCTTGTAAGTCCAAATCCTATACCTACAATCACACATAGAAATTTAGGCTTTTTAGCGACATTATCATTAAATTTAGTTAATGATTTTATTGCTTCATCTATTTGATTATCTCCTAGTTTAATTTCAATTGCACCATATTCACCATCACTAAATTCAACTATAGCATCAACCTCATCATTACTTAAATTATCTCTAAAAGCATAAACGTGACCTCTATAATATTCCATATACACGTTTAAATCTCTAACCACTAAAGACTCAAACAATAATCCAAATGTATTTAAATCATTAATTAGTTTTTCAGATGTTAAGCCTAAAAGAGCAGCCGCAAGTGACGGATCAACAAATCTTCTCTTTACCTTTTTGCCAACCCTTGAACTAGATCTATAATTAGTTGAATAAGCTTCTTGATTATTTATAATGTATAACTTTTCTAGAATGTCTAAATATCTAGATAATGTTCTTTTATTTAATGTTTGTTCTTCGCCATTACTAAAATTAAAGCAATCTCTCAAAATAGTTGCTTCTGCTGCATAACTGGACTCATTTCTTGCTAATGACTTAAGAATCATCATCATTTTTTGTGAGTCAAACAAGAATTTATCATCATTGTAATTTTCATTAACGTCATTTTCTACAACTGACTTTATATATTCACGTGCTAGTAAACCATCACTTTCTAAATTCGAAAGACCTAAATTTTCAGGCCATCCACCATTTATAATAAGTCTAGTAATTTCATAAATATCAAAAGGATCAACTAATTTATTAATTTCCTTTTCTTCATACATATCCATTAAAGAAATATAATCAAGGGATTTACCTAATTCTAATGTTGTCATAGGAAACATATTTATTTTAATAATTCTACCAGTACCAGTATGCTTAATCTTAGATTTCTCTTCCTTATCTAGTAAAGCGGTTGAGCCTGTTAAAATAAAATTTCCTTTTGAGACCCTCAGATCACATTCATTTCTAATAGCATCCCACAATTCTGGCACTAGTTGCCATTCATCAATAACTTCTGGAATATTCTCATTTAAAATTAACTTCGGATTAAGTATAGCTAGTTTTCTTTTCTCTATATCAGTTAATCTAACAATAGAATTACCATGATGCATACTAGTCCATGTTTTGCCGCACCATTTTGGACCAACAATTTGAATTGCTTTAAATGTTTTTAAATATAACTCAATAGTTTTATCAATTAATCGTTCTTTATAATTTTCAAGTTTAATTGGCATAGTTAATCACCTTTCAATATGATTCTACTATGATGATGCACTTTTTTCAAGCATATAAGTACACTTTTTTCAAACACGTAAGTGCACTTTTTTCAAAAGAATAAACGCATTTATAAATAAATTTTTATATGAATTAATACTATAAAATAAAAGGCTTAATACTTTGATATGCTCCTTCTATAGTAGACAAAGAAAATAAATAAAATATCTATAATACCTATAGGTATTAGCAAATTTTCAAAAAAGTCTTCTATAGGGGGAGTTTTATTATGGCAAAGAGTAAAATATCAAAAGAAATGAAAATAGCAGCGTGCAAAAAATATTTGAAATGCAATGGATCATATAAGTCTATTGGCAAAGAAATTGGCGTTGCAGATATTATCATAAAAAGATGGGTACTTGCATATAAATCTTTTGGTGAAGTAGCATTCGATGAAAAAGAAAGCAATGCTAAATATACAATGGATTTTAAAGTATCAATTATCAATAAATGCAAAGGTAATTCGATAAATGATATAGCTTCAATGAACGGAATATCACCTAATGTTGTTAGAAATTGGATAAAAAAGTATAATGAAGGAGAACTAAAGGAATACACACCTTGTCCGGAGGTATACTCTATGAAATCAAGAAAGACTACATTTGAAGAACGAATCCAAATTGTTAAATGGGTATTAGCTAATAATAACGATTATAAAGGAGCAGCTTCACAATACACAGTTCCGTATAGTCTTGTTTATCAATGGACTAAGAAATATCTAGAGAAAGGTAAAGATGCATTAAAAGATTCTAGAGGAAGACCATCTTCAAATGAACATAAATAATTAACCGAACTAGAAAAGAAAGATATTGAAATAGAAAAATTAAAATTAGAATTAGAACGTCATAAACGAGCAGAAGAAATTCTAAAAAAAAACTTAGAAATCCGTCAAAGAATGATGAAAGATTCTCTAAAGTAAGACAAAAAGACATCTATGAAACGATAGAATATTTTTATAATGTAAAACATTATAATATCGTAGAAATCTGCGATGTTTTAGGCGTCAATAGAAGTTCTTACTATAAATGGAAGAATTCTTCTAAATCAAATAAGGAATTACAAGATGAAGATCTAGCGGCATTAATACTTGAGTATCATGAATCATTTGATGGGATTCTAGGATATAGAAGGATGACAGAATATATTAATCATTTTAATGGAACAACTTATTCGTATAATTACGTAAGACGAATAATGAGAGTTCTCAAAGTCAAATCTAGAATTAGGCAAAAGAAATCTAATTATAAAAAAGTTAAACCAGAACAAGTAGGAGAGAATATCTTAGAAAGGAAATTTAAAGCAGATTATCCAAATCAAAAATGGTTAACTGATGTAACAGAATTTAAGATTCCAGGATACAAACAAAAGCTATATTTATCAGCGATTCTTGATCTCTATAGTAAAGATATTGTTGCTTACAAAATATCAACTCATAATAACAATAAGCTTGTATTTGATACGTTTGATTTAGCATTAGAAAAACATCCGGATGCACATCCAATATTCCATTCTGATAGAGGTTTTCAATATACTTCTAAACAATTCAAATTTAAACTAGATGAAGCAGGAATGATTCAATCAATGTCTAGAGTTGGTAAATGTATTGATAATGGACCAATGGAAGCATTCTGGGGAACATTAAAATCAGAAATGTTTTATGGAGTTAAATTTGATAACTTGTTGATCCTTAAACGTAAGATTGAAGAATACATATTTTTCTATAATAATTTCAGATTACAAAGCAACTTAAAAGGCATGACACCTAATGAACACAGATATCATACCTATTCAAGTTTTATTTATTTTTAAGATTTGATGTGTCTACTTGACAAGTAGCAGTTCATTGTTAAGAGAACCTTTATATTTAAATTATTGGAGTAGGATTACCATCAGCATCATATTCCCATTCTCCATTCCAATATACTGTTCTATTTGCAGAATTCCAAGCTGAATCCCAACCACTTGGTTTAGATGAAACTTCACAGTAGATTGTTAAAGAACGACAAGCAAGGAATGCATATGCACCTATACTTGTTACACTATCTGGTATTGTGATACTTGTTAAAGAAATACAATCATCGAATGCAGACGAACCTATACTTGTTACACTATCTGGTATTGTGATACTTGTTAAAGAAATACAACCACTGAAAGCACCGTTACCTATACTTGTTACACTATTAGGTATTGTTATCGATGTTAAAGAACGACAATTATAGAATGCAGACGAACCTATACTTGTGACATTATTCGGTATTGTAATACTTGTTAAAGAACGACAATTATAGAATGCATATGAACCAATACTTGTGACATTATTCGGTATTGTAATACTTGTTAAAGAACTACAATTATCGAATGCATATGAACCAATACTTGTTACACTATTTGGTATTGTGATACTTGTTAAAGAACTACAATTATCGAATGCTCCATAACTTATTGTTGTTCCACCAGTAATTGTCACTTCTTTTAAACTACTTGGGATGTAGTAAGTTTCATATGAACTACTATTATAATATTGTTTTGTTGCTATTCCTCCATTATAACTGCTTGTTCCAAAGATATATCCAAATAATGCTTCATAACCTGTTGATGTTGCAGTATTTCCTACAAAAGGTAATGTTATACTTTCAAGTGATGAACATCCACTAAATGCATATGCACCTATACTTGTTACATTACTTGGGATTTCTATACTTGTTAAGGAACTACAACCACTGAAAGCACCGTTACCTATACTTGTGACACTATCCGGAATCGTGATACTTGTTAAAGAACTACAACCACGGAAAGCTTCTTTACCTATACTTGTAACACTATTAGGGATTGTAATTGTTGTAACTTCATACCATTCATCATTTTCATTTAGTAAAAATAGTTTTGAAAATGTTTTGGAATAAAATAATGTACTACCTTCTTCACCAAAATCCATATCAAGCCAATTATTTATAGTACCTTTGTAATAAATATATTTATCTCCTTCGCTTGTAATAGCACTGTATCCAATTTTCTTTAAGCTACTTGGCATAATTATTACTTTTAAATTACTAGCATAAAATTCACCAGCATTCAAATGAGTAACCCCTTCGGGGATATCAATCATTTCTAAGCTTTCACAATACGCAAATGCATTGTTAAGAGTTTCAATTTTTATTTCTTTTTCAAACACAACTTCCTTTAAATTCACACAAAAGGCAAATGCAGCAAAACCTATTTTTTTTATTGTATTTGGAATTGTAACTTTTTCTAAAAAAGGCATATGGGTAAAACTTCCGCTAAAGTTTCCATCATTATCAATAGTCGCATCTACGATTTGTGTAACTAACATATCATTATACATAGTTGGTATAATTATTTCCTTTTGAATAAATGCATCATATCCGCTCTTCAAAGAAACTTCACATTCAGTATCACTTATAGGATAAAATTCTAATCCTTCAGTTCCGTTATGTTTATTGTCAGTTGAGCTTTCTGACTCACACTTAATATTTCCTTGTAAAACCCAACCAGCATTAGTTTTAATGTAATAATTCCATGTATCTAAATCAATATAAGAATCTCCATTTTTACCTAAATTAGAATCGGGTTTTTCATTGCCAGTTAGCAGAGAGGATCCATCTTTACCCGGTTGACCTTGAACACCTTGTTCTCCTTGTGGACCTTGAGGTCCTGTAATTGAACAAGAACTTAAACCAGGTAGTGAAGCAGTTAATAGAAGCATTAAACCAATTACTTTTCTTAATTTCATAAAAAAATTCACACCTTTCTTAATTAACAAATAACTAAATGTTATAATGTGATTTCTATCAAAAGTACATTATAATTGTAATTTAGTATTTTTATAATGTCAATTATAGCGTTTATCATAGTAAATGAATAATTGATAGCAGTGAAGTATAATGATGAGCAAAAAAATAAGAAACTTAAGAAGAGATTTTAATATTAGTCAAGTAGAATTAGCTAATAAATTGTGTGTTATAAAACAATGTGTTTCAAATTGAAAAAATGATAATATTTTACCTTCTGTAGATATGCTCATTAAATTAGCTAAGTTTTTTTGTTAGTACAGATTATTTGTTATGATTAGATAGTGATAATGTAATAGATGTTAGTGGGTTAACGAGTAGTGAAATTGCCCATATTAATCTTTTAGTTGATGATTTAAAAACCAGCCATAAAGAATGACAATTACAAATCATTATATTTCAGGTACTGGTGCTTAGGACGATCCATGTTGGGTATTTATGTCAAAAGATATTAGGACATATGATATGAGAACTAAACAAGAGTTCATTTGTGAAGCAATTTACAATTAAATTATTAAGATAAGGTGAAAAAAATTGATCTTTTTTTAGTTTAGGGGCTCGCAAATGCTTTAAAACACGACATAATATCGTTAGGCGAACTTAGACAATTCTCGTACATTGGACTTAGACAATGACAGAAGTATATATTCATGTCTAGAAATACTCACATAACATTAACTGAGAGATGTATTATTTTAATAGGTATCACTAATAATAAAAATTGCCAATCATTAAACGTTGTTATATATAAGGGGAAAAAGCCCTGCAAAAGTGCGGTTAAACACTACCACAGGGATCTGATGTTTACTTACAGAAAGAAACGAACTCCCTTTCTGCCAAACAAAAAAAGGTCTGTCACTACTGTGAACTGCTACTTGACAAGTAGCAGTTCATTTTATTGTATCAAAGTCATTCTTTCAATATGGTCGGAACAGAGGGATTTGAACCCTCGCCCTCCTGGTCCCGAACCAGGCGCGATACCAAGCTACGCTATGTCCCGTTAAAAGCTACTAGATAATAGAAAACTATTATCTAGGAAGCTCTTTGTTTTCTTTTAGTCTTTTTATTTTTTCTTCAGTCATAAAATATTGTTTTGCATCAAAATGGAACATTTTAGCAAAAACTCTATTAACTTTTAATCTTCTAAAGTATTCATAATCGCTTACATTAGAGTTATATAACGGAATAGAAAAGTTTAAGTTTCTTCTTTCAGAAATCATAAATTCAACAGCTTCTTGAGCAAGTTTAGAATCTTTAGAAATTGAATTAGGATCAAAAGTTTTCATAAAATCATGAAATATTTGATCATTCTCAGCTAATTTAGAAATATCGTTATCAATATTTAAACTTTGATAAGTCTTATAAACATCTATAAGTAGCTTTCTACTTTCAGGTGTTAAATTAGCATTTCTAATTACAGCAGGCAATGTTTGATAGCAACGAATAATTGCTTTTTTTAATTCATGCCAGGAAGCAGAAACTTTAGATCTTCTCTTTATAAATCCATTATATACATTACCAATAATATATATTAAAAGTATTATGAACAAAATTATCGCTATCGGTAAAATAATATATAAAGCTAGTTTTGTTAGTGTCATAGTTCACCTTCCTAAATTATTATACCAATTTTTACATATTAAACAAATCATCTAATGTCATTTGTTCACTAGCATGCAAACCATCAAGAGCGTTCATTTCTCTTAATTCACTTATTTTTTGAGAACTAAGTCTTGTTCGCTTTGATAAATCTTCTTCAGAAGTAAATGGATGTTCTTTTCTAGCCTCAACAATTGAAGTAGCAACAGATTCACCTAAGCCATCAATTGCAGAAAATGGTGGAATTAAAGCTTGTTGTTCTTCATCTATTGTAAATCTTATAGCATCCGATCTAGTAATGCTGATTGGTAAAAATTTGTACCCTCTATCAAGCATTTCCATAGCAATAGTTAAGGTTGCTTCGATATCATTTTCCTTGTTTTCAATTTTCATTCTAGCTGCACGTCTATCAGCAATACTCTTTAATCTTGCTGCAACAGCCTTTTTACCTTTAACCATGGTATCTAAATCATAAGCATTACATCTAGCTGTGAAATATGTAGCATAATAAGCCAATGGTTTATAAACTTTAAACCAACCAACTCTAACACCCATCATACAATAAGCTACAGCGTGAGCTTTAGGAAACAAGTATTTAATTTTACAACATGATTCAATGTAATATTCAGGGACATTATGCTCACGCATAATTGCTTCATATTTTTCTCTATCAGCAGCAAATTTAGGCTTTGTGAAGTTATTTTTACGGACTAATTCCATGATTTTAAATGAATCTGAAGGATTAATACCATATCTATCTGCTAATCCTGTCATAATATCATCACGACAACCAATAACGTCTCTCAAAGTGGCTACGCCAGAATTAATTAAATCTTGTGCGTTGCCATTATAAACATCAGTACCATGTGATAAGCCTGAGATAATTAACAAGTCAGCAAAAGTCTTTGGCCTTGTTTCTTCGAGAATTTTTCTAACAAAGTTAGTGCCAAATTCTGGTAAACCTAAGGCACCTGTCGATTGTCCTAAAACATTTTCTTTAAGATTCAAAGCCTTATTTGATGAGAATAAAGACAAAACTTGTGGATCATTTAAAGGTATATCATGAACATCAATACCTGTAATATCTGTCATCATACGCAATGCATATGGATCGACGTGACCAAGTAAATCTAGTTTTAAAACGTTATCGTGAATGGCATGGAAATCAAAGTGAGTTGTCTTCCAGCTTGCTTCAGTTTCATTTGCTGGATATTGAATTGGAGTAAAGTCATAAACAGACATATTATTAGGAATAACAATAATACCACCTGGGTGTTGACCAGTTGTTCTTTTAACGTTTTGACATCCAATTGCTAAACGTTCAATTTCAGCTTTTCTAATACTATCAGGATCAATGTGCTTTGCTTCAAAATATCCTTTTACATAACCAATAGCAGTCTTTTCAGCAACAGTTTCAATTGTACCTGCTTTAAAGACGTTGTCTTTTCCTAACAAGTCCTTAGTTAGTTCGTGTGCTTTAGCTTGATAGTCACTTGGAAAGTTTAAATCGATATCTGGAACTTTATCAGCTTTAAATCCTAAGAAAGTAGCAAAAGGAATATTTTGACCATCGTGAATCATTCTATGTCCACATTCAGGACAATCCTTTTCAGGAAGATCAAAACCAGAGTGGCATTCATTTGGATCAACAAATTCAAGATGTTTGCACTTTGGGCATCTATAGTGAGGTGGAAGTGGGTTAACTTCTGTAATTGAAGCCATAGTAGCAACAAAAGAAGATCCGACAGATCCACGTGATCCAACTATATAACCATCTTGGTTAGCCATAGAAACTAATTTGCTAGCAATATAATAAATAACATAGTAGTCATTTTCTCTAATACCTTTTAATTCAGCTTCAAGTCTATCAGATATAACTTGTGGTAATGGATCTCCATACCAATCGTGAGCTTTATCAAAAACCATCTTTTCGAGTAATTCAGCACAGTGATCAATTTTAGGTGGATAAAGCTTATCCTTAATAGGTTTAATTTCATCGCACATATCTGCAATCAAATTAGTATTTTTAACAACTATTTCATCAACTAATTCAGAGTCGTTTAAAAAACTAAAGCACTCCTTCATTTCAACTGTTGATCTATAGTGCTGATCTGGGTTTTCGTATTCAGCTCCTCTATCTCTACGATAAGGGTTTAATGGGTGACGTGCTCCTTTAAGTCCTTTAGCAAATATATATACATCTCTAAATATTTTATCGGATGGATTAGCATAGTGAACATCACCTGTAGCACAGACAATTTTACCCAATTTCTTTGCAGTAGCAATCAAGTCACTTATTACTTTTTTAATATCTTCTTCTGATGATACTTGACCATCTGGGACTAAGAATGAATAGTTTGCTGGTGGTTGAACTTCTATAAAATCATAGAATTTCATTTTTTCCATAACTACTTCTTCACTTCTTGTTAAGTTAGCTTGGAAAACTTCACCATTAACACATCCAGAACCTATTATTAAATTTTCTCTAAATTTTTCTAATAAAAATCTTGGGACTCTAGGAACATCACCTAAATAGTCAATATTTGAAGCAGATATAATTTGGAATAAATCTTTTAATCCTTGTTGATTTTTGCAATAGACAGTTACGTGATTAGGTCTTGTGATAAATGGAATATCTGGACATGTTAATCCCTCCAAATCACAATGTCTAATATTTGGATTATTTTTAGATAAAGTTGAAATCATACATTGCCAGACATTAGATAAAACTTGAGCATCATAAATAGCTCTGTGAGCACTACTTTCATCATAACTTACGTCAAAAGAGCGGCAAACAGCGCCTAATGTATGAGATTTTTGTTTACTAAATATATATCTAGATAATGGAAGAGTATCTACAACAGGATTATCGAGTTGTTTTCTATTATTATTTTTTAGAGCTTCATTTAAGAAACCAACGTCGAATGTAGCGTTGTGTGATACTAATATTGCATCACCAATAAATTCAACAATATCATCAAGAGCCTTAGAAATACTCTTTCCACCTCTGACCATTTCATTTGTAATGCCAGTTAAATTTGTAGTGACAGCTTTAAGTTCAATATCTGGATTGATAAAGAAGTCAACTTCATCTATGACAACTCCATTTTCAACCTTTACAGCACCAAACTCAATAATTCTATCGTAACGAGCAGAAAGACCAGTTGTTTCTAAGTCAAAAACAACATATTTACCATCGTTTAGAGGCGTTTCACATGGATTAAACACATTGTCTAATTGTGTTTCAACCATATATAATTCAGCCCCATAAATTATTTTTATATCTTTTCTCTTTCCCATATCTTGCGCTTCAGGGAAAGATTGAACAACAGCGTGATCAGTAATAGCTATAGCTTTATGACCCATTGCTTTAGCTACATCAATATAATCAGTGATAGTTGAAACTGCATCCATAGCTGACATTTTTGTATGAAGATGTAGTTCAACTCTTTTTTCTGTAGCTTCATCAGTTCTAGCTTCATCATCAGGTAACAATTCAATTTTATTGACATTAATTTCTATTTGGTTTGAGAATGAATCAAATTCAACTAAGCCCTTAATTTTGCAATTTTTACCTACTGTAAAAGAATTAATAGTTTCTAAATCCCATCTCTTACCTTCAAACATTTTAAAGTTAATTGAAGAAGAGCCATCAGTAAACCAGAAAGTAGCTAAAAGCTTATCTTTTTTTGTTTGCTTATCTTCTCTTTTAAAAATCTTTCCTTCAACTATGACGCGCATTCCTTCTTTTACATCTACAAGTTTCATAGGGTAAAACATTTGCATATCTTTTTGCTTTTGTTCCCATTCTTTTTTAGCTTGAATTTGTAAGTTCTTAGAATACTCTGCTTCTTTTCTATAATCAGCTTCTTTTTGAGAGTAGAAATCAAAATCATCAAAATCATCATCGATATTTTTTTCTTTTTCTTCAGATATAAATTCTGGGTTATAAGCTAACGATGGAATATATTTTGAATTAATCTCTTTTAAAAACTTTTTTAATCTAGCAACAGTGTCTTTAAGTAATGTATCAAAGCTTAAATCGTGATAGCACAAATATAAATTGTTTTCATCTACTTTTACATCATCGATATCAAACACTTCATAATAATCTAAATAATCATCGACAAGATCTAAAATGTCATCTTCACTTCTATATTTAAAAGTTATATCACTAATAAATATTCCTCTTTTTTCAATTTCAGCAGTACCTCTGAAAAAATCAATATACGAAGTTATTGGGAGATATTTTTCAACAGAAAGAGTAGCAACGATTTTATTAATTTCTTTTAAATTTTCCATTTTTGTAAAAAAAGAGTTTTCAAAAGGTTTCATATCTTTAACTTCAATTTTTGTCAAAAATCTTTCAACTAATCTATCCATAAAACACCTCATAATAAATCCACTAGAATAATCTAGTGGATTAAATTAAATTGCTGGGAAAAATATATCTTTAAATAAAAGAACAATAGCTAATAACATTAATAACGCATAACCAATATAAGTAGCAATTATTTTGAACTTTGATGGAACTTTCTTCTTAGAGACACCTTCAATGCAAGTAACTAGCAACTGCCAACCATCTAATCCAGGAAATGGCAATAAGTTAAATATTGCGAGATTGACTGAAATCAAGCCCCATAATTGCAAGAAAATACTCAATCCAGCAGCAGTAGCCATACTAGAGACTTTAAACATAGCAATAATACCACCTAATTGTGCTGCGCCAGCAGGAGTAAAGGCTTGTCCTAACGCGATAAATATTGCACCACATCCATAAGCCCATCTTTTTCCTGCTTCAACAAAAGCTCTGCCTATGCCTATATATTGTTTATAAGCTGAGACACCAATAGTGCCGTATGTAAATTCATCGTCTTTACCTTCTGTTTTAACTGCAAAGGTTTCAAACGAGTTTAATTGTTCTTCAGTTTCACTACCATTTTTTATAGCTGTAATTGTAACTGTTCTATAGTCACCTTCAGATTTTGGATAGTATTCTGTATAATATGTATTTTCAGATGTACTCTTAATCAAACTAAGAGCTATTTGAATATCATAGTAATCGTTAATATCGTTTACAAGTGTACCAACTTTTGTATTATCAATATAAAAGTTTTGTTCTATTTTAACAATTTTATCACCTGTAACTAATCCAGCTTCAGCAAGTTTAGTATCTTTAACTACTGTAACAACATTTGTTGATGGGTTAACTTGTTTACAAAAAGCATAATCAAAGAAGAATAACAAATAACCAACAATGAAATTAATAACAACACCAGCAACCATAACAATTGCTTTCTTTGGATGTGAAATTCCTTCAATTGTTCTTTCTTTAGGAACTTTAACTTCTGGATTTTGTTCGGCATCTTCTTCTCCAGCCATAGATACATATCCACCAACTGGAAGGCATCTAATAGAGAAAATCGTTTCTTGTTTACTACCTTTTTTAGGTTTCTTTTGATATATTGCTGGTCCCATACCAATTGAGAATTCATAACAATAAACATTAAATAGTTTTGCCATGGACATATGTCCTAATTCGTGAACACAAACTAAGACACAAATTGATAAGAGAAATACAACAAGGTTTAATATTGTCTTTAAAATTTCCATAAATCTCCTTTATAAACTTTCAATTACTTTTAGCGCTTCATCTTTTGCGGTTTTCAAAGCATACATTATATCTTCTAAAGAATCAACTGGTGCAATGCGACATCTGTTAAAAGTTTGTCTTATTATATCATAGATATTAGTATACTTAATTTTATTTTCTAAGAAAGCGTTAACTGCTATTTCATCACTTGCATTAATAATCGCTAGAGCTGTTCCACCTTTCTTAAAAGCATCTAATGTGAAATTAAATATCGGATACCTTTTTTCATCAAATGTCCTAAAAGTTAATGGATTGTTTTCATTAAGCAATAATTTAGAAACATCTTTTACTTTAATACGTTTCATGCCGTTCAAAGCATAAGCTAAAGGAATCCTCATATCGTTTGGTCCTGATTCTAAAACTAAAGAATCATCAACTGTTCTTAATCCGGCGTGTATTAATGACTGGTCGTGCATTAAAACTTCAATTTTATCTATAGGATAATTAAATAAAACTGACGCCTCAATAACTTCAAATGCTTTATTTATCATAGTAGCACAATCAACTGTTATTTTAGCACCCATTTTCCAAGTTGGATGATTTAAAACATCATTTATTGTAGCTTTAGATAACTTAGATAAATCAAAGTTTCTTAACGATCCACCAGAAGCTGTTATTACAATTTTATTAATTTCATCTTTATCAAATTTAGATAACAATTTGTATAGAGCTGAATGTTCGCTATCAACAGGATAAATTGTTGCATCGTATTGTTTACAATATTTTTTAAATAGTTCTCCACCAACAACAATTGTTTCTTTATTTGCCAAAGCTAGAATTGACTTATTTTTAATTGCTTCAAAGCTTGGTTCGATTCCAGAAATACCTGAAAGTGCATTTAAAACAAAAGTTCCTTTATAGCAATTTATAAGTTCAATATTAGCTTTTTCACCTTTGAATATAGATAAGCTATTTTTATATCTTTCTTCAATAATAGAAGCTATTTTGCTATCGTTAATTCCAATAGCTTTTACATTTGGAAATTCATCTAGTATTTTTAATGCTTCTTTATAATTTCTATCAAATGTGAATCCAATTAAATTATATTCTTGAGAATCTTTTATAAGCGATATTGCTTGCTTTCCAATACTACCAGTAGCACCTAGAATAATAATATCTATCATATCATTAAGGACCAACCATTAGAAATTAGGATGGTAAATATAGCTACAACTAAGCTTGATACAAGCAAAGAATCCATTCTATCTAATACGCCACCATGACCTGGGAATATTGTTCCAAAGTCCTTTATTGCGTAATTACGTTTAATAGCTGAGAACAAGAAATCGCCTAAGTTACTTGTGATAGGCATAATTAATGAGACTAATAAGATGTTAAGCCAACGAAGTTCTTTAAAATCATAGACACCTGGTAAAATAGGAGCATTTAATGCTGAGCAAACAGCTGCAAATCCAAAGCTAAATGCTATTGAAAAAATTATTCCTCCTACAAAGCCCTCCCATGTCTTTTTAGGAGAAATTCTTGGATTCATTTTGTGCTTTCCGAATAAAACGCCAGTAAAATAAGCACCAATGTCTGACATGGACGTTCCAATTAAAACGTAAAAGAATAATAAGCATGATTTTAAATCGTTTGAGCCATAATAATTACTTCCATCTGGAAAATATCTTAAAAAATATATAGATAAAGTAGCTAAGCCGAAAAACACACCTATTGTAAATAAGTAACATACATCTGCAATAGTGAATTTTTCAGATAAAATAGAAAATGTCATCAATACTAAGAAGTAAACAGTAATTCCCATTGTAGATACTTTAACGTTATCCATTACAAAGGTATTTTCTTTAAACATTAATTCTAGATTACCCTGTTTAATAAACATCCAATAAATAAATGATAAAACCATAACATAAGTAAATATCTTAACTACGATATTAAACTTATCACCTGGAGCATGTAATATTTCATGAATTGCTATCACAGCAATAAGAAGAACAAAAATCAGCATGAACCATCCGCCAAAAATAATAACAGGTATTCCAATTGCCGCTAAGCAAGCACCAGTAATTATTCTTGATGTCATCGATTTTTTTGAATCATCTGATAACTTATTCATTTTGTGGCCTCCCAATATAAATTATTCATTTATAGTAAATCTTAGAAAGACTAAATAAATGATTTTTACACATATAAGATTATATCATTAAATATTTGCTTTATCATCTAAAGATGATAATAACTATATTACAAATTGTTAATTTTGACTAAACACTTCCAAATCTTCGATTTCTTTTATAAAAATCATCTATAATTTTTTCAAGATCATCTTTTGTAAAATCAGGCCAATAAGTATCAATAAAGAACATTTCAGTATACGCTAAATAATAAAGCATAAAATTGCTAATTCTCTTTTCTCCTGATGTTCTTATAAGCAAGTCGACATCAGGCAACTTATTTGTATACATAAAATTTTTTATATTGTTTTCATTAATTAAAAGTGTATTTTTACGAGTGTTATTTATTGTTATGATTTCATTTATTGCATGTATTATTTCTTGTTTTCCACCATAGTTAAACATTAGATTAACAATTTTATTATTTTCAAACTTTTCAGTTTTTTTAACAGTCAAAGCTATTGTGTTTTTTAAACTATCTGGAATTCTTTTGTCATTTAAATCTCCTACAACTTTAACCGCAATTTTGTTTTGTAAAAAATAATCAATATCTTTCTTTAAGTATTCTTCAAAATACGAAAATAAAAAATTGATTTCATCTTGAGGTCTATTAAAGTTTTCACAAGAAAACAAGAAAAATGAGCAACAAAAAATACCGCAATTAAACAAACTAAAAGTAATTATTTCTTTAAGTCTTTTAATTCCGGCTTTATGTCCCATGGTTCTAGGAAGGCCACGGGTTTTTGCCCAGCGGCCATTTCCATCCATGATAAATGCAATGTGCCTAATCGGCATGGTACTCCTATTAGGAGTAGCCATTATACAGTCTTAATTTCCTTTTCTTTAGCAGCTAAGATTTCGTCGATTAACTTGATATGCTTATCTGTTTCCTTTTGGATATCGTTCATCATATCTTGTGACATATCTTTGCTTAAGGTCTTGTCTTTTTTAACAAGTTCGTTCATATCTCTACGGATATTTCTAACAGCTACTTTAGCATCTTCAGAATACTTTTTAGCAAGCTTGCAGAATTCATCACGTCTATCACCACTTAATGGTGGGAAGTTTAAACGAATTTGGTTTCCATCGACGATAGGATTAATACCTAAATCAGAATCACCAATAGCGCCGACAATAAGTTTTAATGCGCTTGGATCAAATGGTCTAATGATCATTTGCAAAGCTGATTGAACATTAATTGATGCAACGTTTTTAATTGGAGTATCTTCACCATAATAGTTAATTTTAATCTTATCTAGAATCATTGGTGAAATACTTCCGGTTCTAATTGTACCTAAAGTGGATTTGTAGCTTGTAATAGCTTTGTCCATTTTTTCAGAACATTCTTGTAAAATTTCCATATTAGTTCTCCTTTGTTATTGTTGTACCCAGGTCAGAGCCTGTAATAACCTTCATAAAGTTGTCCATATCACTCATATTAAATACTCTGATTTGAACATTTGAATCTTTAAGTAAAGATACTGCAGTGCTGTCCATAACTTTGAGCTCTTTTTGTAAAAGTTCTCTATATGTTAAATGTTTTAATAACTTGGCTGTTGGATCAACATTTGGATCTGCTGAATAAACTCCATCAACCCCATTTTTTGCCATTAAAATAACATCGCATTGAACTTCTTTAGCTCTAAGAGCTGCAGTTGTATCAGTGGTAAAGAATGGGTTTCCAGTACCACCTGCAAATATAATAACACGTCCTTTTTCTAAATGTCTAATCGCTCTGCGACGAATATAAGGTTCAGCAACTTGTGTTGCACTGATTGAGCTTAGTACTCTACAAGCAATTCCTTCTTGTTCAATAGCTGATTGAAGTGCTAATGAATTAATCATAGTTCCGAGCATTCCCATATAGTCAGCTGTTGCTGGATCAATTCCTATTGAATCAGCCATTTTTCCACGCCAGATATTTCCAGCGCCGACAACGATAGCAACTTGAACACCTTTATCAACCATCTTTTTTACGGCACAAGCAGCATTCTTTAAAGTAGTTGCTTGTAATATTTGATGATCTTGTGTATCTTGTAAAGCTTCACCACTCAGTTTTAAAAGTACGCGTTTATATTTTACTTCAGACATTGTTTTGCCCCTCCTTCGGGCATTAAAAAACACTCAAAAGAGTGTTTTTATTTAGCTTGATTCATGACTTCGGCTGCAAAATCGTCAACGCGTTTTTCCATGCCTTCGCCAACTTGATAACGGACAAACTTCTTGATAGAAGCGCCATTCTTCTTTAATAAATCGCCAACAGTGATTGATGGATCAAGAACATATTCTTGGTCGACAAGAATCATTTCCTTGAAGTGTTTGTCAACACGTCCTTGGAGAATCTTTTCTTTAATGTTGTCTGGTTTACCATCTAAGCTGTGATCTTCTTTAGCTGTTTCAACTTGAATATTGTATTCTTTTTCGATTTCTTCTTTAGAAATATCGTCTTTTGTTGCATATTGTGGGTTGTTTGCAGCAATTGTCATAGCAATGCCTTTAGCAATTTCTGGTGTTCCACCAGCTAATTGAACTAAAACACTGATCTTGCCCTTCATGTGGACATATTGACCAAAGATATCGCTATCTTCTTTGTTAACAACTTCAATTCTACGTAAATCGAGTTTTTCACCAAGTTTAACTGTAGCATCAGTAAAGAGTTCAGCTGTAGCTTCTTTAGCACAGTTGACGCAAGCAAGATCTTGATTTAAAACTGTATCAGCAACAGTGTTTGTTAATTCAATGAATGGATCAGACTTTGCAACAAAGTCAGTTTCACAGTTAACTTCAACTAAAATAGCTTTATTTCCATTGACTTTAACAGCTGTTAAACCTTCAGCAGCAATTCTTGTTGATTTCTTTGCAGCTTTGGCAATACCTTTTTCTCTTAACCAAGTGCAGGCTTTTTCGACATCGTTATCGCTTTCTTTAAGAGCATTTTTGCAGTCCATAAGACCAGCACCTGTTCTTTCACGAACGACTTTAATGAGTTCGATGATTTCAGACATTTTTTATCTCCTTATTATTCAGTTTTTGCTTCTGGTGTAACGGCAGCAGCTTCAGCAGCTGGAGCAGCAACAGCCTTTTCTTTGTGAGATGTTCTCTTAACTCTCTTAACTTTACCGTTATTTCTTAAAGCATAGCTATCTTCTCTAAGCTTCATCTTAATAAGACGTAATTCTTCTGCCTTATCAACATTCTTAAGAGCTTCGTTCATTGCAACTAAAGCTTCACCATCAACTTTGTATGCATATGAGACTTCGCCGCCTTTGCCTTCAACGACAGCATCAGCTAAAATGCCGACGATGAGTTTGATTGCCTTAACGCCGTCATCGTTTGCTGGAATAACATAGTCAGCAACACTTGGATCACAGTTTGTGTCCATAACTGCAAAGACTGGAATGTTTAAAATTCTTGCTTCTGCAACAGCGTTGTGTTCAACTTTTGGATCAACGACAACAATTGCATTTGGAACTTTTCTCATTTCCTTGATACCTTCAAGGTTATAAGCTAATTTTTCTTGTTGCTTTTTCTTTTCAATAGCAGCTTTCTTTGGCATTGTTTCATAAACGCCATCGAGTTCCATTTGTTCTAATGTTTTAAGTAACTTTGTTCTCTTAGAAAGAGTTTTAAAGTTTGTTAATGTACCACCAAGCCATCTTGTATTGACATAGAAAGAACCTGAACGAACAGCTTCTTCTAAGACAATGTCTGAAGCTTGTTTCTTTGTACCAACAAAGAGAACTTTACCACCATTTTCAACAATGTGTTTTAAAGCCATATAAGCTTCTTGTAACTTTGTTGTTGTTTTGGCTAAGTCGATAATGTGAAGACCATTTCTTACGCCATAAATGTATGGTTTCATCTTTGGTT
>ERZ780185.681-NODE-681-length-18547-cov-3.561540_pt1 | contig 18547 bp, 12 predicted proteins | sample MGYA00511365_ERZ780185 | MGnify/ENA primary metagenome ERZ780185 (study PRJEB29588, sample SAMEA2151606) | human gut metagenome | biome: human gut; feature: human-associated habitat; material: faeces | place: Denmark | collected 2008/2010 ...
CGGAAGTATCATTATCCTCCTGCGTTTCATCGCCCTTCCGGAAAGCTGTTCCGGATTCTGAAACTGCATATTTGTCGCTCGCTCTTTCAAGGTCTTGGCGTATGGCTTCTTTGGCTGCCGAGATTTTATACCGGCCGCAGGATTGACGTATTCCCGATGCTGATATTCTGTTTTCAAGATGCTTTGGAACTTTTCTTCCACTTGTATAGGGGAAGAAGTCGGACTTTTGATACCCCTAAAAGCATTACTTTTCTAAAAGTTTGTGAAGATTGCCCAAAATACGCATTTTCTTTTTGTGTATATTTTTCTGACTTATACCATAATGTGCAGCACACTCACGCTCGTTCATTCCTCTATAGTAAAGCATTTCAATAAGCTCTCTGTCTTGTACTGCAAGCTTTTTCAATGCATTATTCAGTTCTTTTACAATAAGGTGATTATCAACTGAATTTTCTTCGTTAAACTCACGGAAATTTTCGAATGCCCCATCATTACCGCCAATCAACGCCGAAAACTGTATCTCATGCTTGTAGAACGACTTGTCGTTATCGTCAATATTCCACTGAGTTCTGTTGTAATATGTACGAATATTTTCAGTGACTTCAACCTCGACATATTTCTTGGCTATCGTGTCATAAACACGAACTGTATTTTTACTCATTTTTTATTCCTCCGTTTTGATTTTTGTTTTGAATCAAGACGAAGGCTATGGGTATTTGGCAATGTAGCATTGCCAGTTTTTTAAAATGGGCATAAAAATAGACCTTTCTGCTTTTAAAACAAAAAGGTCTGATAAAAAAAGGAGTATAACTTTCGGCTTTAAAAGCTTTTGTTATACTCCTGATTATATTGTTGTTTAGATAAGTCTTAAAAACATACCATTCATACCGTTCAAATGCTTACCGTCTTTAATCGGTCCACGTCGATATGAATGTAACAGATCCGAATGACAAAAAGTGCATAAGTCAATTACAGAGATATTTTGCTCTTTTAAACCTGCCCTGATCAGCATCTCTTTGTTAGCACCGAATAAGTCAATATGCGGCTTTTCATATTTATCTGATATAAAATCACCTAAACCAGCATTTTTGAATTGAACTGCCACGTCGTTTCCGACCTCGAAACAGCATTTGCCGATTGACGGACAAATTACTGCAATTAAATTTGAAGGATCAGCACCAAAAGCGTCATGCATTGCATTAACAGTATTAGAAATAATCCCATTAAGTGTTCCTTTCCATCCTGCATGTAGCATTCCTATTGATTTAGTTTTTGTATCAACTAATTGGATGATTGCACAATCTGCCGAATACATGTACAAAGTAATCTTATTTGAATTAGTAATCAAACCGTCTGCTCTCGGAGCAATTGGTTCATTATATATATCTATTAAATCCGCCTCTGTAACAATCCTTACAATATTTGTACCTGCAATCAGTCTGTTTGTAATTACCATATTAGGATCTACATTTATCGCTGAACAAAACAATCTAAAATCGTTACGGCTGTTCTCAATATCCAAAGGTTTGTAAATACTACAATTTAATGAGCCCCATTCTCCTTCAGAAGTACCGCCGTTTCTCGTGCTGCAATATCCTTCTGCAATTCCAGTATTGTTAATTGCAGAGATTTGAATCATCGGCATGCCATTTTTAGTGATAAATTCGTAAGTCATTACATCCTCCATGATTATATCTTTTTGAATACTGTTCAATTTTTTGCCTGAAATCATCGCTCCACATTGTAGTATCGCTGTTTAAAAAGTCGACATCTACCATGTTGAATCCTGACATATTTTGAATTATTGCCTTGCAGAAATCTGAATCCATAAAGTTCAAATTTGATTTTTCAGAAGCAATCACCTTATCAAAATCCCAAGAAAAGACTTTTCCACTTAATGAAGCAGAAAATAAGGTTGATCCTAAAAATTTTACGTCAAGAAGTTGGTCGTCATGCGTGAGCTTTTTCAAAAAAACAGTTTGACAGTTTTCTTCAACTCTGTATATGCACATGCTATATGAATAAGCTGTTGTAGCTGCATATAGATTATTTTTGTAATTGAATAATATACATGCACTTATGCCACTATTATTTTCATTTTCACGGTCATTGGCTAACACAGAATGATTATTTGTTCCGTCATATACCAAAGCAAATTCAGACTTTTTCTCATCATCATAGTTACCGGCAATAAGATATGTACGATTCCTATCAGAATCTAAAACGTCAATAGCACGTAAAAAAACCGAGTCAGGAACTAAACCACTTATGTCTGTGCATTCTGTGATTTGTAATTTATCTTTACCAAGAATTTTTATATTAATAACAATAGGTCTATTTTTAGTAGTTTCAGCAAGAACTAACGCTGTCGTGGTCTCCAAACTGTCATTTATAATTTTTAGCTTTCTGCATTTACAGTTGAATTGTTTATTCAAGTCAGCATGGCACAACTTATAAAATCGATTATTTATAAAGTCTATTTTATAAATCTCAATAATGCCCAAGTCAGTTATAGCCCACAAATTGCCGTTATTTGTGAATTCTATAGAAAGGACTCTGCCGTTCATCGGTATTTTACAAACCAACATTTCGTTTGAAGTGTTCCAAATACTGATGCTCTGATCGTATGAAGAAGCTGCAACATATAAAACCTTATTATAGAAGTAATGTTTTAGATCCCAGATCCAATCGTCATGTGCCTGGAATACCTTTTTACACTTCCAATTATACATATGCCTAACCTTTTTCCAGCAACTTATAGAGCCTGAATAGGAGGCAAGATATATTTCATTTTCGCTGATTACATCTAAAGTATGTATTCCATGATAATGTCCCGGCAAATATTCTGAAACCAATTCATTTTTAGTATCAATTATTTGAAGTGATCTGTCTACAGAACAAGTTATTATTTTGTTATCGTCCAAATATAATGCATCCTCAACTTCTGCAATTTGTTTCCCATAATAAACTTGCAAATTAAAGTCATTGCTTATCATATTAGTTCTACTATATTCATATATATTAGGCATAGACTTTGATTGCGAATTACTCGTTAATACAAATTTGCAGCCACTACATGATACTGCAATATTGTTGAAGCCTATAAACTTATCAGTTCGTTTATTATGATCATGTGCGTTATCTGCAATAATCACTGATTCGGATTCAGATACTAATTCAATTACTGATTTTGTTATTCCTCGAATATTTATAATTAGCTCTAAATCATCATTCCATCCAGTCTTTTTAATATCATATATATATGCATCTTCCATGCACTTTATTTCGTGCCATAAGTTATTTTGTATCACCATAAAGTTGTGGTCAAATACTAGTTCACGTATTTGTTTGCCATAGGAACAATAAAGCCTATCATAATCATATACCATTTTACACTTAGCTCGTTCTAATTGTACAAATCTAAATACAAGAGAAAAATCGTTTTCACTTCTAGAATCAAAACGATATATACTTCCATCTATAACTGATATAAAAAATACATCCTGATTATCTGTCGATAATATTTGTTGAACAGATCCTTTCAGATTGCATGAATGTTTTAAACAAATTATAATATTTCCGTTATCAATAGAACAGTCCCATACACAAAATGTACCGTTTCTATCACCGGTCAATAAGCGTCCTGTTTTTTTTGAGTATACAGATGACATAACCTGCTCGCCTTTATATGTTGACAAAATTTTAAAACTGCCTGTATCTAAATTATATGCCCATATCCCACCGGCGGATATAGAAAGTAAATTGTTATCCACCCGGCACATCGTATGTATAGCTGCCGAATGACCAGATGACTGAAATGTTTCTTCTGTTAAATATGCTTGATTAAAATTTGCTGTTTTAAGTTTCCCATCTATGCATAATGTGCTAAGTTTAGTCATATTTAGCGTCGTTAAATTTAAATCAAGACCGCTAAAATTAAATGTACTCAAGTTATTATCTCGTGTTAATTTAGCAACATTAACTAAATTTTTAACAGCTTCGGCACATTTTATATTATGAAAATTCTCATACAGTAACGCTAAAGCACGTTCAATCAATGAACCATTTTCAGAATTCTGTTCTTTACCGTTAGGCTTAAATAATCTTTCCTGTGTTATTTCTCCAAGCAAGACCAGTACATCATTTGGAATATTCTCGGAAAAATAAGTTATAATAAAAGTACCGCAGTTTTGCGATATTGAAAACAATATGATCTGATAAAGAAATTTTGCATAAAAATAATCTCGGAAATTTTGATGATAAAATCTACAGTCTTCATTTTCGGTCTTGGGATATACAATAAATCCCATCAAACTTTCAATATTCAGAAAAGTTTGATAAAAATATTCTTTAAATCTGTAAGATACCAATTCCGAAAATAATGCTGTACCTTCTTGTACGTATCGCTCCAAATCTGAGGTGAGAACTCTAAATCTATTTTCTTTAACCATTTTATATCCTATATAGTATAAAATCAGCATAGTTTGATTAATATCATTTCTAGCAATTGTTTCATTTTGCAGGCATGGAGTTTGTTGTATTTGCGCTACAAAATCTCCAATTAATTCGCCAAGTGTTTCCGGCGAATCATATGGCAGATTAAGATTTAACGAACTGATATTTTCATTACTGTCTAAAATATACCTATACATTGCCAATGCCATGGGACTGCGTAGTATATCTATAAATTTAGTACCTATAATTGTTTCCCATAGTCTGTCTGAGTCAATCTCGCATAACACACAATCTAAATACTCTTTAATACTCTCATCATTTAGTGGATTTACTCTTTTGCATTGAAAAGGTAACGAACCGCCAGTTGAAAAGCATTCTGATATATCGTTCCTGCTGGTAATTATAAAGCTAACAGACTTAAAGTCTCTATTAAGTTCCTTTATTTCGGAAATAATGTTCATTTTTGATTCCGAAAGAGTGATTTCGTTATACCCATCAAGCAGAAATAGAACAGTCGTTTCCTTCACATTCCTTAACCACTGCAATAATTGTTTTTTGCAAGAGGTATTTGAATTATTGATGAAATAATTCAAAATAGGATTTTTATTTTCTCCAAAAACTTTTTCATTTAAAATATTAAGTGGTACATATACAGGTATTATGTCTATTTGAGAATCATTCAATTTTTCTGCCAAATCCAGCAACATAAAAGTTTTTCCGGAACCGCCACCACCTATCAGTAATGTGTTTATTAACTCATTTGATTCATAAAAAGAAACTAGTGATCTGCCTGATTCACCCTCTCCAACTACATTTGAATCTTTTAAAAGATCATTGGACTTTCCCAACGCTTTAGAAATAGCATTTCCTATATCAGGAATGTTTATCTTTTCTTCCTCATTATCAAATGCTTTCATTCTCCCTTGTTCAGTTTTAGCTCTGTCAAGCATTTTTAGGGCAGTATCTTTTACACATTGGTATATTTGTGAATCGGATATAACTTTATTAGTGGAGATTGTTGTACTATCCTTTTTAAATTCTACTAATTTTACCAATTCTCCACGCACATCTTGTAATGATTCGTCTATATGATCTTTAAGTGTCCTATTTAAAACTTTAAATTGAGTTGGCAAGCTTGTATAAAGTTGTTCTTTTACTATTGCAATAACACCTGATAAATATGCTAGAAAATCTTGGTAATTTATTGGACTATCAAGATCCGATTTTTTCTTATTGGAAAGCTTATTATATATAATTTTGAGTGGTGTGCTATACTCTTGTAATTGATTATTGCCATTAGAATAGAGTATATCGGCTATATAGTCAATTCCATAGTCTATTATCCACTTATCTAATAATTCTTTTGAAAAATTAATTGGTTTGTACGGATTATTATCAAGATAAGTTTGTACGTTTCCCTTAATTTTAGAGCATAAGGCACGATCATTGCAAATATCAATTATTTTTTGATTAATGCCGGTAATTCCAAGCAAGTTATTAACATCACTAAAAAAAGCTTCCGGTTCGAACATTATACCACTTCCCGATTTTATTCCTTAACTTAAACTTTTTAATTTCATTATTTATCTACAAAAGTTTAAATTCTTCAAAATACGATTTATTTCTTTATATTATAGCATTTTTGAAACAAAACGTACAAGTATAATACGTGAAATAAAATTTCAGAACGTGAACTGCCATTTTAATTTACATTTAATTAATATTTATGCAAATGAGCTTCATTTAATCAATTTTTCAGAACCACCAAAACATATTTGAACAATTTCATTGCTGTGTTAAAATATTAATGTAATAATATTATTCTGATGTTCATAAAAAATCTCCGTACAGATTTTAGTCTGTACGGAGAACATCTAAAATATTTCAACTCACATCAATAGTATTCAGCAATTCCCCGGAGTTATCATCAAATACAAAAACATAATCACCGCAGGATTCAAATGTGTATGAACCCCCGACTTGGATTTCGTCGGCAGATTGTGAATCTATTACTTCCCATTTATCAAGCGAATATGTCAAGTATTCTCCGTTATAGTAGGTAATTGCCTTTTCACCGTCTGCATAGAGTATCCGTTCAAAAGTCCTAGTACCGTGCTGAAACGATTTTGTGCAGTCATCAGTACTGATAATATATAAACGGTCATTTTTGTGCTTTGACATTTCACAGGAAGTCGCCGTTGGACCTCCGTCCCTTGTGATTGAACGTGATGTAGTTCGCTGGGCAACAGATATAATATATTTGTCATTTGATGCATAGGGCGTATTTTCAAAAAAACCTTGAGCATAATCATCAATATCAAGATTATTATAGCAATGTTCTTCACCATCGACAAATGAATATTCATACAACGTTTTCAATCGGAATGTCGATTCGGTGTAAATTATTCGATCCTGTTGATAATGCAATAAATTGACTCTTCCATTAGAACTGATCATATTTTGCATATTTGAATCAACAGCAAAATATGAATCGTTATAGTTATCTGATTCCATATCAAAATATAAACATTCCCCATATTCACAGCTATATTTATACAGCTTAAAATATGAATTTTCTGATTCAAATACAAAAGAATAGTCCACCGAAATTTGTTCTTTATGACCGTCGTTATATAATTGATATATTTCAATTCCGTCAGACGACATACAGAAAATTACATTGTTATTGATAAAAAAGTCCTTTGTATAATCAGGTATTGAATAACTTTTTACTGCTTTTCCCGATGAATCTATAGCTTTAAGGTTATCTTTATCACTGTTGTCAACCATCCATATCAGACTGTCAAATGATTTTATAAATGCAAATCTATCATTTGTATGATATAAGCTTTCTTGAGTGACTAAATTATATATGTTTCCATCTTTAAGTCTATAATAATCATCGTTTAAACACACAATATTTGAGTGTTCATTATACAAATTGGATACCTTGATTTTTATATCAGGATAATAAAAACAAAATTTATAAATAATAATAGCTAATATTATTATAAGTACAAAAAGTGAAATCATAATATATTTAAGTTTCATTTTCTTCAAATTACCACCCACTACTTCAATATATATCCTATTTTAAACAGTGTATTATGGGGATTGTAAATTTCATTAACACTACCTGTATCAAATGTATTATATCACGCGACATTGATAGTATTCAGCAGTTCTCTGGAATTATCGTCAAAAACGAAAATGTAATCTCCACAGGATTCAAATGTGTAGCAACCATGAGAATTGATTTCATCTGCATCAATAGATTTATAATTCTCCCAATTCTTAATATCATAGAATAAATAATTTCCTTTATAGAAAGATACTGCTTTTTTATTACTAAGATAAATTATCTTTTCTCCTGAGCGGGTTTTGATAATCTTCTCGGAATCAGTTTTTAAATCAATAAGAGTAATTTGATCGTACTTATGAAATTGAAGCGGGTAGTTGTTATAGAGTCCATAATCTCTAACAGAATAATTATCATATAGTATGCATAAATCCATCAACACTGATTTTTTATCATAGGAACTGCTGAATGTAATCAATGAATCCTCAGTTAAGGAAAAATGTCGGATATCTGTTTTAGGTGTATTATACTCTTTTCCGTTATATAAATTCTTAAAAATCGTACCGTTGTGTGCTTTGTATTCCATACAAGCATTTCCTGTATCTCCGACAATATAGTTATAACCACCTAGATTTATGATTTGCTTATCATCAACAACGATTGAGCCCGAAAAAGTGTCCTTGTCAAGTTCAATAGGATATGCAATAATCATTTTTATGCCACCATTTGATGCAGTTTTGACACTGCCTATTTCAGCATCACCTATGGATCTCCATTCGTTGTCACCAATTAGTTCTTTAATGCTCATGTTACCAAGTGTTATTGGGTCAAGAAGTAAATAAGATCCTAACATTCCGCAAAAGACACAATCATCTGTAGCAAATATCCCACTGATACGACCATAAATACGATCATTTGTATCGCTGCTTATACTTTTCAGTAATTTGCCATCAGAATTAAATTGAAAAATCGATTCATCATCCGCTGCAAATATGTAGTCGCTATTACAGGTTATATATTTAAACTCTCTATCATCGTAAAAAATCTCACTTTTATTTCCATCTGCAACAGAACATATAAAGTTATTACTGTCTAAATAATAGTAAGTTGAAGATGAATTAAAACATACTCGTGAATTTGTTATTACATCACTATTGCAATTAACGACATTAATAGTAGGGCCTTTGACTAAATTTAAAACGATAACAAAAGCACAAAACAATAAAGCGATAGCAAGAAATATAAATATGATTTTTTTTCTTTTCTTTAGTACCATATCCCAATCACCAGAGTGCTGAATAATGGATCTGAACTTGAAAACATATCTTCAATAGAAGCGTAGCTCGTTTCAGGCTCAGTCCAACTATTATAGCAATTATAAATTACAATATTACTTGATCCTTTTTCAATGTATACTGTATGAACCCCATACTTTAAGTCAATACCACCATTGTTATAATTCCAAGCAGAGAAAATAATTCTTCCATTTTTATCAAGTTTTTCTTGGATTTTCTTCAAATTTTCTTTTTGAGATGAATCGGTCTTAAACGGATTGATGTATATGATGCTATCCGTGTATCCAGGAGATAAAGAATATGATTCTAAGCAGTCAGGTATTCTTTCTGGTTTTGATCCGCTTTTACCATCAGCCAATGGACCTGTTATTTGAATTGCATTCATTTCGAATTCGGCTGTGAGTTTGCATAAATCTACATTTATTCCCTGCCTTGCCATAGCATTGTATGTTGCCAATACTTCGCAACCGACCCCATCAAAAGTAGTGTCTCCAAATTTTAATTTACTGAAATTTCCTTGTCCGTTAATACATCCTGTTTTGGAATACGAGGAACTTATCGAACTATACCTAGAATCATTCTTTAATATATTAGGCAATTTTGTTGAATTCTTTGCATAATTCTTCATAGCTCTATCATTGGCAGAATAAGACATATAAGTCCAACCAACATATTGCATATAAGCATCACCAAATCTGGTCCAATCTGCTATAGCACAAGTCATAAGTCTTGTGTTACTTATTCTATCTGTTGATACTGAGATTTGATCATTTTTATAGCTTAAATATAATGGCTGACCTACAGTATCATTATTTTCATAATATAAAACCTTTGATCGTATTACAAGACCATTTTCACCAAGCAATCCGTTTGCTCCATTATTATAAGGCAGTACTTCCCATAATTGCCCCTGTAAGTTTAAATCATTGCCCATATATACAGAATAACTACCATCGTCATTTGCGTTCAACGTTAATACTAGATGTTCATTATTCAATGCGTGAATTTTATAACCGACATCGCACCATTCAAACTTGAATTTCTGATTATCATTGCCTGTATAATTATACATTATCAAAGACGTCCCCGGAATAGTAGAGTTACCTTCTACATCCATATAGTATTCTGGGTAAATACCTGTCATTTTAGCAAGATAGTATATCTCTCCATCAAGGAAATCATACTTATCCCCCAAAATTTCCGGCTTATCCATAGGATCAGGATCTTCAATATCAGAATAACCATCGTCATCTGAATCGTCATTACTTTCAGGATTAGAATTCATTATAAAATAATAACCTGCAGTTTCTTCTTGTTCTTTGTGATCCCTTATAACAGTCTTATAAACCGGCACAGGCTCAATTTCAACACCGTCTTCTAATCCGTCATTGTCAGTATCGGGCAAATCGTATCTGGTGTGAACTATCTGTCCATTCTGAACTCGTATACCGGCTAATTCAAATACATCATATAAACCATCGTGATCAGTATCTTCTGTATCAAAGAAGGTGTCAAGAGCGATTTCTGAATAAATATCCGCTAAATCATTAGTTGTAATGGCTTTGTAAAATTCGCCGTGTGTCATATCTGCCATATGTTCAAGAATTCTATCGTCAGAACCGTTGCCAAAGCCAATAGTGTAAATTGGAATTCCCAAATTATCTGCGGTTTTTAAATATGAATCAGAAACACTACATCCACCATCAGACATAAATATAATCATTTTTTTAGGAGCACCGGTCTGTGTCTTTAGTAAACGTATTGATTCATTTATTGATGCGTCAAAATTATTGCCTCCGAGAGAATAAATCTTATTCAGCGAGTTTAATAATGTGGTTTTTTGACTTACAGAAGTAAAATTACAAAGTATCTGTGGAACGCTATCTTCAGCTATAATAGCTACATTATCCTTATTTCTTAGAACATTGATAAACGATTCAGCAGCTTTCTTTCTGCCTGCTTCATAAGGATCGTTATATTGCATACTGCCTGAACAATCGATAACTAATACTGTGCTTAATCCTATTGGAATATGGTCATAATAACTTGGATATAACTCAGTAGACCATGCTTTATACCATTCTTCCCTATTAACAATCATATACTTACTAAAATGCGTTGTTTCCACACTTACAGTAGAGTTCTTCTCATCAAGCACAGTATCAAGCTCTACAAAATTGTCATTTTCTTCATCATACCATAAAAACAGCAGATTGTCAAACTCGGTATCTCCAAGCTTTGACTTGTCAATCACATAAGTAAGCGTAGCCTTATCAAACTGCGAAGTAGTTTCTATTGAGAAAGGCTCGCCCACAAGACCGACAACATCAGAGCAAAGTATATCCTTGTTCATAATGCTCTCAACAGTTGTTGTCTTTTGGAGATTTCCCGTACCCTCCATAGTTACATGAACCTCGGTTACAGCACAATCCTCGTTTTCAACCTTGTGAATAAATGTCTGTGAACGTTTTTCATCACCATCGGAAATGCCGTTGCCGTCGCTATCGGGATTCAGAGGATCGGTTTCAAAGTAGATCTCGTCTCCGTCATCAAGTCCGTCATCATCGGTGTCAACCTTGAGCGGATCAGTCCCGTAAGTGTTGATCTCTTCTCCGTCTTTAAGACCGTCGCCGTCGGTATCCTCATTGTAAGGCTCTGTGCCAAGCTCGTACTCCTGAAGATTTGTCAAACCGTCTTCATCAAAATCCTCATCGCAGTCAAGTACACCGTTATCATCAGTATCGGGTTTTGTGGGATCTGTTCCAAGAGTTAATGCCTCATACCCGTCGGGAAGATTATCTCCGTCCGTATCGGGATTGTAAGGATCTGAGCCTACTTCCTTTTCGATAAGGTTAGGCAGACCGTCATCGTCCGTATCGGCAAGATACTGCCAGTCGTCCATTGTCCAACTGAGTTCTTCGGATTCTGTACCGACAAGCTCTGCCCACGAGCTGCTGTAGTTAATATTCGCTCCGTATCCGTCGATAACAACATTCTGAGCAATGATAAGTCCGTTCATATTGAAGTTGTCGCAGTCTATGGTAACAGTTCCGAACGGAGCATAGATCAGTCCGTTTACCGAAGCCTGACTGTTTGAGATGTCAATATCGCCGAACTTTGAATAGATGACCGTGTTGTTGCCGTTAAGATTTCCGCCGGAAAGATCAACGTCCGAAACAGCTCCCACAGCGTTATTCAGGCTGATATTGCCGTCTAGACTCAGTCTACCCGTAACGTAGACAGAATTATTTATATTAATATTCATATCGGAATATGTATAATCTTCGTTGTATGTATCGCAGTTTTCGGTAAAATATTTGTCTGCAAGCTTGGTATGAATGAGTATCATATCCTTGTTGACGTCAAATACATCTTCGGTTTCTTCTCCCTCCGTATTATCTTCAATATCGTCATAATCTGTAACAGTGCCGTTGATATTGGGATACTGAGCGGTTGTCGAAAACACGCCGTTTGTGTAGATATTGCCATTAAGAGTAAAACTGTCGGTATTTACAGCAATACCGGCCGCTTCATCAGCGGCAAAAACAGCATAGGGATACTTGGCGGCTTCCTCAGCCACTGCAGGCATGACTGATGTTATACTAAACGTCATAGCTACAGCAAGTATACTTGAAATTGTTCTCTTAAATTCAACTTTGAATCTCATGCTTTTCCTCCTTTTTTACACAAACGGAGCGTATTTGCGCTCCGTTTGTACTTTTTTGATCAATCCTCTTTTATGAACTTCTTCATGCCTTCAGGTTCTTTCGGCTGATTATACCACCACCAGCAAGCCTGAGAACTTGAGCTAACTCCTATCATCAGCGCAAGGGCAGCCAATGATGAACCATATTTCAGCATAAGCTTTTTAAGTGCCTTCATATTTTACACCCCGTTTCTTTTTCAAAAATTTATGCAAATTCTCAGGCTCTTTCGGCTGACAATAGGTTATACTGCAGGCTTGTCCTGTTACCAATGTCGTTATGCCGTAGATTGTGCTGAGAATTAACAAGCTATTTATTATGTGTTTTTATTTTTTCTGCAATTATAGCACCGGCTACAGTAAACATCCCTGTCATAGCATAGAAACTAATCTCTGATTTTATAAAATAGAATATGGTGCAGAATGCTGTCCACGCAAAAAAAGATATTATTGATTTATTTCTTAATTTCAATTTCTTTTTATCAGATATAGGTTTATTGGGATGCTCAACCGGAGAAAAGATAAATATAATTATAGCTGATAAAATCCACATGATTGGAATTGAAATCATCATGACGGTTAAACTTATTGTTTTTATAATTAAAATAAAGATTATCAACACACACGCCAGTGTCAGCATACATCCCCAATGCGTATCAGCGTGATATCCTCCGGCATACATCCTTATAGTTACAAACGCTGTCAAATTAATAACACAAGGAATGAATTCATTGGAAATTAAAGCTATAATAATAGCTATAATTAAGTTGAAGATTGTAGATAGCAGTAACTCTATTCCATAGGCATAAACTTCGGAATCTTCCGCTTCTATTATTTTATTGTCAACAAAAAAACACGCTGTACCTTTTGCGAGTTTTGAAATCATTTTTCATCACCTCGCTTTTAAGTATAGCGTGCTCAAATTGCAGTTTTCAAGCAATTTGCATAAAATGACATTAACCGACGTAAACTGCAATGCTAGTTTACAGTTTGTTAATTATATCAAGATATTAATGTATAGAGCCTATCAAAACTCTTTAAAAGTAATATGGAGGGCGATGCAAAAAATTTCATCTTTATATATTATTAAAATATATAAAATTGCCGCACAGACCAAAATCTGTACGGCAATTTTATTTGCTGTTATATATTAACACAAACATGTATAAGGTATTCTACCAAAAAGATTTTATAACATCACAAAGAAATTTCTTTAAATGCTGTTCTGCAATTAAAGCAATAATTCCGGATAAATTCGGTTAATGATTTTGAGATACATATAAACCTATCCAAATCATTTTCAGTATATAGATAAACCGGCGGATCATCGCCGTCATTCAATTTAAAAAAGCAGAACATTGTTCCCTGCGACATCCAAAATACATAATCCTCAGTCTTTAATGTTACTTTAGATCGATTTTCAATTAATATTTCTTTTGCCCGGCGATTTAAAAACGGGATATCATTTAAAAAAAAGATTTTCCTCGCCAATATGGTGCACTCGTTCCGGAACCGATAAGCTGTAATAATTCAACATACGCTTTAGGCAATTTACCATATGTTTTTATTAACTCATTAATATCATTTTCTTGCATTGGAAACATTTTGTAATTCCTGATTTCAAATTCTTTTGCTAAATCATTAAAATACATTTTTTATCCTTTCAAATACCCATGTTACTGCTTACATTCGGAAATAATGCCATGTGCAAAAGCAAATCATACATTATCCTCAAACCCATACGAAGTGATTTCATAAAAACAATGTGCTAATATTGTTGGAAATGAATATCTGCGCAGTGTTTCCTCATCAATAGTATAATTTAAAAAATCCGCATAAGGCGATGATGCTATCGAATAAATTGTTTTTGAAGATAACTCGTAGGCGCTTACATCAAAATCAATTGTTGAATCATTCTCGTCAAATATTTCAAGTTTTCTAATATCATCATTTTCGTTTTGAATGTATGCCGTAATAAATATACATAGTTTTTGCCCGTTATATGTCGGATTCATATTAAGTAAATCAAAGAACAAATCTTTATAAAGATCTATATACTTATTGCCATAATGTAGCTTAATTTTTGATATAACATCTTCAGGACTTGCCTTTTTTAATATTTCATATATTCTCATTTATGTGTTTTTTCGAAAACCTCCCAAAATATCTCTCCATTTTCTGTTTTATTACCAAGTAGCCTATAGGCTCCTCCTTTTCCCATAACTTTAACCTCATACATAAATCCTTTTATGCCTTTTCCACTAAGCTTTTTTATTCCCATTGTACCTTCTTTCGTCGCTTGCTTTCCCATAGATTTAAGAAATTTTTTTACAACTCCTTCATCACATTTTTCAAGCATTTCTTTTTTAGCTTTTTTCGAAATAAGTTTCCATGCATCATCTGGAGATGGCTCAAGTATACCTGCAATGAACATTATTGAATGAAATACTTTTTCATCGCTTATGCTAATAGAAGGATTATACTTGTTAACTTCGCTTAACCAATAATCTCGTTCCGCAGCACTGACATCTCCGCCTAAAAACCAGGCAAATTCATCAGACGCTGCACCTGAAATTGATTTTGCAATATCTAATATTCTTCCTTTTCCAGAAGACATAATATCTCGTATTTCATCAGCCCTATTAGCAATATCTATTTTATCAGTATCAGTAACTGCTAAGTGCCATGCCAGTTCCAGTTTTAAAAGTTCGGCTTGAACAGTAGTAGAAAACTTTTCATCTGACGCTGTCCATATACCCGTGCATAAATAAGGATTACATGGTTTTGAATCATTGACATCTAATATACCATCCCCATCCGTATCACCATTATTAGGATCGGAGCTATACTTAAATACAACAGTAGAATACGTGATATATCCGCCGTACGCACTGCCGACCTTAACGGTCTTTGACTTACCTCCGTCAATAGAAATCTCCTGACCGTCTAACAGATCGTCATCGTCGCAATCCGGATTTTCAGGGTCGGTATAAATAACCTGAGCATTGGAAATAACCAGTCCCGAAACCTCAAACTCATCGGGCAAACCGTCTTCGTCTTCATCGGGCAATCCCTCGAGATCAAAATGGTTATCCTTAGACAAATCACTGTAAATAGCGTTAAGCTCTTCGGCTGTTTTCGCTGCAAAGAATTGTCCGCCTGTATCTCTGGCACAATTCTGAAGTATCTGGTTATTTGCTCCTGAACCTAAGCCGATAGTGTGTATTTTGATTCCGGATGTTTTTGCCTGAAGTATCTGATTAGCTGTAACATTTACATCGCCGTCAGAAAGCAAAATAACGTGTCTTGAATACCAATGCTCAACCGTTTCAAGCTGGCTGATAGCGATATCAAGAGCCGCTTTAGCATTTGTGCCTCCACCGTTATATGGGTTCACAAGACTTTTTAATACATCATTATCACTTGAAAATCCGCTTACAAGCTTTGCAGAACTTTCAAAGCTTACAAGTGCAGTTTTATCAGTCAACATCATTGAATCGATAAAACTATCTATTGCGAGTTTTCTGTAGCAAGTCGGATAAGAATAAGATATTGTTCCGTCATCGTTAAAAATATTGTAGTTGAATGTTCGGTCGTTACTACTCATGCTGCCCGAGCAATCATAGCAGATAACAGTTGCAAGCGGTTCATATGTATCTTCAAAATAAAGAGAAGCATTCTTCCACGCCTTAAACCACTCAGTCTGATCCACCAACATATACTTACTGAAATGCGTTGTTTCCACACTTACAGTAGAGTTCTTCTCATCAAGCACAGTATCAAGCTCTACAAAATTGTCATTTTCTTCATCATACCATAAAAACAGCAGATTGTCAAACTCGGTATCTCCAAGCTTTGACTTGTCAATCACATAAGTAAGCGTAGCCTTATCAAACTGCGAAGTAGTTTCTATTGAGAAAGGCTCGCCCACAAGACCGACAACATCAGAGCAAAGTATATCCTTGTTCATAATGCTCTCAACAGTTGTTGTCTTTTGGAGATTTCCCGTACCCTCCATAGTTACATGAACCTCGGTTACAGCACAATCCTCGTTTTCAACCTTGTGAATAAATGTCTGTGAACGTTTTTCATCACCATCGGAAATGCCGTTGCCGTCGCTATCGGGATTCAGAGGATCGGTTTCAAAGTAGATCTCGTCTCCGTCATCAAGTCCGTCATCATCGGTGTCAACCTTGAGCGGATCAGTCCCGTAAGTGTTGATCTCTTCTCCGTCTTTAAGACCGTCGCCGTCGGTATCCTCATTGTAAGGCTCTGTGCCAAGCTCGTACTCCTGAAGATTTGTCAAACCGTCTTCATCAAAATCCTCATCGCAGTCAAGTACACCGTTATCATCAGTATCGGGTTTTGTGGGATCTGTTCCAAGAGTTAATGCCTCATACCCGTCGGGAAGATTATCTCCGTCCGTATCGGGATTGTAAGGATCTGAGCCTACTTCCTTTTCGATAAGGTTAGGCAGACCGTCATCGTCCGTATCGGCAAGATACTGCCAGTCGTCCATTGTCCAACTGAGTTCTTCGGATTCTGTACCGACAAGCTCTGCCCACGAGCTGCTGTAGTTAATATTCGCTCCGTATCCGTCGATAACAACATTCTGAGCAATGATAAGTCCGTTCATATTGAAGTTGTCGCAGTCTATGGTAACAGTTCCGAACGGAGCATAGATCAGTCCGTTTACCGAAGCCTGACTGTTTGAGATGTCAATATCGCCGAACTTTGAATAGATGACCGTGTTGTTGCCGTTAAGATTTCCGCCGGAAAGATCAACGTCCGAAACAGCTCCCACAGCGTTATTCAGGCTGATATTGCCGTCTAGACTCAGTCTACCCGTAACGTAGACAGAATTATTTATATTAATATTCATATCGGAATATGTATAATCTTCGTTGTATGTATCGCAGTTTTCGGTAAAATATTTGTCTGCAAGCTTGGTATGAATGAGTATCATATCCTTGTTGACGTCAAATACATCTTCGGTTTCTTCTCCCTCCGTATTATCTTCAATATCGTCATAATCTGTAACAGTGCCGTTGATATTGGGATACTGAGCGGTTGTCGAAAACACGCCGTTTGTGTAGATATTGCCATTAAGAGTAAAACTGTCGGTATTTACAGCAATACCGGCCGCTTCATCAGCGGCAAAAACAGCATAGGGATACTTGGCGGCTTCCTCAGCCACTGCAGGCATGACTGATGTTATACTAAACGTCATAGCTACAGCAAGTATACTTGAAATTGTTCTCTTAAATTCAACTTTGAATCTCATGCTTTTCCTCCTTTTTTACACAAACGGAGCGTATTTGCGCTCCGTTTGTACTTTTTTGATCAATCCTCTTTTATGAACTTCTTCATGCCTTCAGGTTCTTTCGGCTGATTATACCACCACCAGCAAGCCTGAGAACTTGAGCTAACTCCTATCATCAGCGCAAGGGCAGCCAATGATGAACCATATTTCAGCATAAGCTTTTTAAGTGCCTTCATATTTTACACCCCGTTTCTTTTTCAAAAATTTATGCAAATTCTCAGGCTCTTTCGGCTGACAATAGGTTATACTGCAGGCTTGTCCTGTTACCAATGTCGTTATGCCGTAGATTGTGCTGAGAATCAACGTTATGAATATTCCTCTCTTTGTTTCCTGATCTATTCTTCTCATTGGTTAATTACTCTCCAAGATAAAAAAATACGCTATACTATTCCTAGCCGCTCCTAGTTTTCAGTATAGCGTATTTTATTTATTATTTTCAATTCTTTTGCGCCAAATCTCTTTTTTTGACGTTATGTGCCTTTTCCGTTAATACTCTATTAATATATCGACTGTGAATGTTTCATCCTCCCATTCAAAAGACATAACCCCATTAAGCTGAGCCACAGCTTTTTTTATACTGCTTACACCTATACCGTGCAATCCGTTTCCCGATTTACTGGATTTTAGGTTTTGAGTGTCAACCTCATCTGATGAATTCATAACGCAAATTCTAAGTTTATTATCAATTTGTA
>ERZ780185.686-NODE-686-length-18460-cov-2.087639_pt1 | contig 18460 bp, 16 predicted proteins | sample MGYA00511365_ERZ780185 | MGnify/ENA primary metagenome ERZ780185 (study PRJEB29588, sample SAMEA2151606) | human gut metagenome | biome: human gut; feature: human-associated habitat; material: faeces | place: Denmark | collected 2008/2010 ...
CGGGTCAGCCGGCGGAAGAAAAAACAGAAGCAGCACCAAAACCGACAGAAGCACCGAGAACATTTAAGGCGGACGGCGATTATACGGGAACTGCCGTATGCGATACATACGGATACACGGTTACGGTTGTTGTGACAATTTCAGGTGATGCCGTTACAGGCGTATCCGCATCCGCAACGGCAGGCGGCGCAGATGAAATGTTTTTCTCACAGGCAAATGCCAAAGTTCCGGGAGCGATTCTTGCAAACGGTGGTGTCAGTGGTGTGGATGGTGTATCGGGTGCGACAAAGTCCAGCAATGCCATAAAGGCGGCATATACGAGTGCGTATCAGTCTGCAAAAAATTAAAAATATTTTTAAATAAATATCAGGCACCAACAAAAGCAGGGAATGTCCAAGTGGACAGACCCTGCTTTTCTAAAGCTGTTAGTCTGACAAAGAATTGACGAAAAAGGCGGGAAGTGCCATAATGAAAATACAAATATCAGAGCGTAATCAGGAGGGAAAAAGATGCCATATGCAGTAATATATGCATTGATTGGATATTTATCCGGCAGTGTATTATATGCGGAAGTATTTTGCAGAATTTTTGGTAGAAAAAATGCGATTGAGCAGAGCAGGGATGCCAATCCGGGAACGACAAACGCATTTTTATACGGCGGGTTCTGGTGCGGAATCTGCACATTGATTTTTGATATGGCAAAGGGCTTTGTCCCGGTTTATGCCTATGTTCACATGACACAGATGAATTTAGCAGAAAGCAACGGACTGGCACTGGTGCTGGCAGCACCGGTAGCGGGACACATTTTCCCTGTCTGGCATCATTTTAAAGGTGGAAAGGGAATTGCAGTCAGTTTTGGCAGTCTGCTCGGACTGATACCGATGTGGTATCCGGTACTTTCTCTTGCGGTGTGTTTTTTATTCTTTTCACTGGTAATACAGATTTCACCGAACTTTTACCGAACCGTAGCGGTATACATTGTAAACTGGCTCATCATTGTATTTTCAGAGACTAATCTGCCCAAAGCCGTGCATATCGGTGTAGGATTGATATCGCTGCTGATACTGCTTAAAATGCATATGAGCCAGGAAGAACGTGAAAAAATGACATTTCAGTTATTGTGGATAAAGAGGTGATACCGATGAATGTTTTAATTTTATCCTGCGGAACAGGCGGTGGACATAATGCCGCAGGGGCAGCAGTCCAAAAACAGCTCCAAAAACAGGGACATCAGGTGGTAATGATAAATCCTTACCAGCTAAAAAGTAACAGACTGGCAGGTGTGATTGATAAAGTGTATATCGGTCTGGTACAGAAAAACAGCACACTTTTTGGATTCGTATACCGGCTGGGAGAATTATACCGCCGTCTGCCGTTTCCGTCACCGGTTTATTATATTAACCGTAAAATGGCATATATTTTACAGGAGTATCTTTTACGACATCCGGCAGATGTCATCATTACACCGCATTTATATCCGGCGGAGATTATCACAAATATGAAAAAAATGGGGATGGAAGTGCCGCCAAGTATTTTTGTGGCTACCGATTATGCATGTATTCCGTTTACGGAAGAAACCGACTGCGATGATGTTGTGATTCCGTCAGAAAAGCTGATACCGGAATTCAGGAAATACGGAATTCCAAAAGAAAAGTTATATCCGCTTGGGATACCGACGGCGGACACGGGTGTAGAGCGCATTTCACCGGAAGAAGCCAAAAGACAGCTGGGGCTGGATTCTGCAAAAGAGTATTTATTAATTGCGGGCGGCAGCATGGGGGCTGGTGCGTTGGAGGAAGTTGTGGAAATTCTTTACCGTGTGCGTTCCCTGCATAAATGTAAGCTGATTATGGTCTGTGGAAACAATCAGCAGCTGTACAGCCGGCTGCAGAAGCGGTATGCGGACAAAATTGAACTGGTCGGATATACTGATAAGATGCCGCTGTATTTAAAGGCAGGCAGTATCTTTATTACAAAGCCGGGTGGGCTTTCAAGCACGGAAGCCGCCGCTGCACGGATTCCACTGATTCACATCTGTCCGATTCCGGGCTGTGAAACAAAGAATATGCAGTTTTTTAAAAAGACAGGCATGGCACTGGCAGTCACCAATCCCAAAGAGGAGCTGACCGCGGCAGTTCTGTCATTACAAAAACAGGAAAACCGCAAAAAAATGATTCAGTGTCAGGAAAAATATGTGCCGGGAACAGCAGCAGCGCAGCTTGGACAGTTGGTGGAAGAAGGGAAAAAATAAATAATGATAAATAATTGACGAAGTGTGTAAAAAGTGACATAATAAATATAGATTGTACGTGATGGGAGACAGAAACCTGGGAAGGACAAATGCATTTTTGTACGTTGGATTCCGGTGTGTGGTCTGTACATTGAAAATGCATGTGAGTAAGGACGAACGGGAAACAATGACAGCAGGATTATTATGGGGAAAGAGGTAAAGAGTATGAATAATGTAAAGGTAAGAACAAAGCTGATTATTGTAATGCTGGCCGCATTTTTGGCAATGACGGCATGTGTTGTTTTTTCGACAGAATCTATGAAGGCGATGCAGACAAAGGCACTGGAAACGATAGAGTCAGATAAGCGTGCATCTTATGATGAGATGATTCAGAATCAGGTTGACAATGTGATTTCATTGTGCCAGAACATTTACACACAGTATGAAGCAGGGGTGTATACCAGAGAAGAGGCAAAAAAACTGGCAGCAGATGAGATACGTCAGCTCCGATATGGGGATGGCGGCTATTTCTGGGTTGATCAGTATGATGGAACCAATGTTGTGCTGCTTGGCAGTCAGACAGAAGGCACGAATCGTCTGGAAACAAAGGATGGCAACGGTTATCAAATGGTAAAAGAGATTATCCGTGTAGGAAAGCAGGCTGATGGAGGCTTTACAGACTATGTTTATCCGAAGGAGGGTGAAACCGATAATCAGCCTAAACGTTCTTACAGCAAAGCATTTGCACCATTTGAATGGGTTATCGGAACAGGAAATTATACGGATTATATTGATGAAAAAATAGATGGTATACGGTCAGAATATGCGGCTTATGTGCTCAGCAGGGAAGGAATTTTTATTGGTCTGGTCATTGCAGTTGAAGTTTTACTGATTATCCTGCTGATTGTCATTACACGCAGTATTACCGTGCCGTTAAAGAAAGCGGTAGTTTCTATAAAGACAATGGGGCGGGGAGATTTTTCACAGCCGACTGCCCCGGCACTTTTAAAGAGAAAAGACGATTTCGGGCAGCTTTCGGTATTTCTTGAAAATATGCGTTGTGAAGTAGGTACACTGATTGGTGAGGTAAAAGGCCAAGCATCGAATATCAGCGGTATGGTTGAGGAGATTGATGAAAATGTCCGGTCCCTTGACCATGAAATTGAAGAGGTGTCAGCCACAACACAGGAACTGGCAGCAGCCATGGAAGAAACAGCGGCATCCTCACAGCAGATTGATGCAATGTCACATGAAATTGAAACGGCAGCGAAAAGCATTGCAACACGTTCACAGGATGGTGCGCTTGAAGCAGACAGTATCCGTGACCGTGCAGTTGTGATTAAGGATACAACGCAGAAAAAATATGAACATACACATGAAATTCATGAAGACATTAGTGACCATCTGACAAAGGCACTGGAAGATATTAAAATCGTAGACCAGATTGGCATATTGGCAGAATCTATTATGGGGATTACGGCACAGACGAATCTTTTGGCTCTTAATGCATCCATTGAGGCGGCAAGGGCAGGAGAAGCCGGAAAAGGCTTTGCGGTTGTTGCCGAGCAGATTCGTGTACTTGCTGAACAGTCCAAGGAAACGGTTTCTAATATTCAGGAAGTAACACAAAGTGTTGTGGGTGCGGTTGATAATCTTGCAGGGGATTCTGCAAGACTGCTTGAATTTGTCGGAACAGATGTTGTACAGAATCTGGATGACTTTTCACAAATGGCAGATTCGTATAATGATGATGCGCAAAAGGTTGACGAACTGGTTACGGATTTTTCGGCCTCTTCAGAAGAATTGCTTGCTTCCATCAGTGGGGTAATGAATGGTATTGGTGACGTAAGTAAGGCGGCATCGGAGGGAGCTTCCGGTACAACGGATATTGCACAAAAGACAACTGTTGTGGTTGAAAAATCGTCAGATATTAAAGAAAAAGCTTCTAAGGCACATGCATCGGCAGATGTATTAAAGTCACAGGTTGAAAAATTTATCGTATAAGAGTATGCTGGCCGGGTGTAGAAACAGGCTTTCTTTTCGGCTGCATATATTGATTGGGCAGTTTGTATTGCAAATTGCCCTTTTTCTTCCAAAAACAACCATATATTGAAACACCGGGAAATTTATGCTAGAATAAAAAGAAATGTCAGGGTCAGAAGGTCTAAAACCACATAAGTCTGCTTATAGGTGGGTGAGTGACCTTTTGTCGCCAACATTAAAAAGATATTAAAAATTGTTAAAAGTATTACAAACAGGAGGCTTTATAGATTATGGAACAGTACAAACAGGAATTTATAGAATTTATGGTAGACTGCAATGTGTTGCGGTTTGGTGAATTTACTTTAAAGAGCGGCAGAAAGTCCCCGTTTTTTATGAATGCAGGACTTTATGTAACGGGTGCACAGCTTGAAAAGCTGGGTGAGTATTACGCGAAGGCAATTCACGATAACTACGGTGATGATTTTGATGTGCTGTTCGGACCGGCTTACAAGGGTATTCCGTTAAGCGTGGCAACAACCATGGCATATCACAGACTTTACGGTAAAGAAATCCGTTACTGCTCTAACAGAAAAGAAGCAAAAGACCACGGCGATGCAGGTATCTTACTGGGCAGCCCGATTAAAGACGGAGATAAAGTAGTTATTATTGAAGACGTAACAACTTCCGGTAAATCCATCGAAGAAACATTTCCGATTATTCAGGCACAGGGCGATGTGACAATCAAAGGCTTAATGGTGTCTTTAAACAGAATGGAACGTGGCAAAGGCGAAAAGAGTGCCCTTGTTGAAATTCAGGAAAAGTACGGCTTTCCGGCAAATGCAATTGTCAGCATGTCAGACGTTGTAGAACATTTATACAACAAGCCTTGCAACGGCAAGGTGGTTATTGATGATGAAATTAAGGCTGCCATTGACAAGTATTACGAAGAATACGGTGCGAAGGAAGCATAAGGAATTAGTAGCGGAATAAGTAGGAGAAGTATGAACAAGCCATAAACGAAAGCTTGTTCATACAACAGTATTGTGCCGCAGGTGTCACAATACTGATTTTATCGAAGAATTGAATAAATGAGGAGTAGTATGGACGAAAAGTTATATAAAAAAATCAAGTCAATTGGCGCCGGGAATATTGTTTTTGGCATTATTTCAGTCGTATGTGGTGTTACAACAGGAGTTTTGCTGATTGTAAATGGTGCAAGACTTCTGGCACATAAATCCGACACATTATTTTAAGCGTATCAGGAAGGTATGGGCATTGTGTGAAAAATAGAAAAATGAAAAAGACATTGAAATGGCTGATTTTTATTGCGTATATTGCTGCACTGGTATATTTTATGTTCTTTGCGGAAATTCTCGGAAGGACGGATGTATCACGCACGTACCGGTATAATCTTGTACCATTTAAAGAAATCAAGCGGTTTGTTAATCACTTCTGGCAGCTTGGTCTGACGGCGGTGCTTGCCAATATTGCGGGAAATGTGGTAGCATTTATGCCATTCGGGTTCTGCCTGCCGCTGATTGCAGATCATCGGATTAAGTTTTTTGGGTGTATGCTGTATACATTCGGGTTAAGTCTTGCAATCGAACTGATTCAGCTTGTATCTAAAGTGGGAAGTTTTGATGTAGATGATTTAATGCTCAATACACTCGGTGGTGTATTGGGCTATCTCACGTTTTTGTGTTACAAAAAAATGTGTCAGTTTCATAGGAAAAGGAAAAAATCATGAAACTTTTTAATAAATATAAATTTTCGGATAAAAGCCAGACCTTGGGGGGCATGATATCAACAGTCATGGGATTGGCGGCACTGGTGTCGTTTGGCTATGGCATTTATATTGCATTCCAGGCAAAAGGAAATGCCGGACTCGAGGTAGGAAGCCTTGGACTGCTCAGTTTCATGCTTTCTGTTATTGGGTTGGTTATCGGACTGTTAAGCTTTAAAGAAGAAGATAAGTTTTATACATTTTCAAGAGCAGGTTCCCTGATGTGTGGTATTTTTGCAATATTTATGGTAGCAGTGCTGATGATGGGCATAGTGTGAATAGTGAGGATTTGTAAATGTTTGAAGATAATCTGAAGGAACGATACGGTCTGGCAATTGATCGTATTGCGGAAATTAAAGAAAATTCAGAGATAGAAGATGCCGGACTGGCAGCATATTTTACGTACACGGCAGAATTTCTTTTACTTGTGGATAAATGGAATGAGAAAAGAAAAGCCGGTGGATATGATAAACTGCCATTGGAAGAATTGCAGCACTGGAATACGGTTTTGTATGAAGACATTATTGGGAAACAATATGATAACAGCTTTGCCAATCCATCTTATGCCTGTGCACGGCTTGGAGAAGACATAGGCAGGATTTTATCGTTTTTGTATACAGAACTGCGCGGGTGTATCGCGTTTGCAGCAGAACAGCGTAAAGCTGATTTTACGGTATTGTTAGAACTTTTTGTTGAATGTTACTGCATTTGCAAGGGCGGTGAAAATATTGCGGCACAGTTAAAGGATTCCATTTACTGGTATATGAGTGATTACAGCGATGATTTTATCGAGTACAGGGTGCGGGAGCAGTTAGACCCGTCGCTGGATTTTGCGGTGCGCATTATTATGGACAGCGATTTGACGGATTTGAGATATTTATACCGGTATGGTGAGTATATTACGGAAAATGAACTTCGTACCGCAGCATTTTTAAATACGCTTTCCCAGACAGAGATTGAACAAATGGCATCGACCTTTACGGAAGGATACCGCATCGGATTTGAACTGGGCAATAAAGATATCAGCAAAAAGAAACTGGTTAATATCCGTTACTGCATCGGATTTGAACGGCTGGTAAGAGAGGAAATCCGTCAGTTTGAACAGATGGGCTTAAAGACGACGATATATCGTGCGGCACAGCATTCTATCAATAAGCGCATGCACCACAAAATCGGTTATTACGCAACCAGCCCGAACAAGCAGATGGACTACGACCATCGTTTTGACAATGCGTTGTATTTAGATGCGCAGTTTGTTGAAAGGAAGCTTGGGGCACTTCGCTTTGCATATGAACAGCATAAGGAAGCAGCGGCAGTTTTTGGCGGTCCTGCGGTCATGGAAGTGTTCGGCGAAAATCCGTTTGAGCCGGAAGATAAAAAAGAAGCCCTGCATTTAGATGAAAAACAGCAGAAGCTTTCTGTAAAATATGACAGCGAGTCTTCGGCAGTTGTCAACAAATATATTAAAGGCGAGGAAAGAAGCTTTACGATTATTGCATACCCGCTGCCGGAAATTAGTGAAAATGCGGACGAATATGAAAAAATCTTTCATGAAATCGTGCGGATTAATACCCTTGACTACAATCAGTATAAGGAAATCCAGCAGACGATTATTGATACCTTGGACGGCGCGGAGTACGTGCATGTCAAAGGATGTGGTAATAATCAGACGGATATGCGTGTGTCTCTGCAGAAAATCACCAATCCGCAGAAGGAAACGATTTTTGAAAACTGTCTTGCCGATGTCAACATTCCGTTGGGAGAAGTCTTTACCTCTCCCGTTTTAAAAGGAACAGAAGGCATTTTAAATGTCAGCAGTGTTTATCTGAATGATTTGAAATTTATTAATTTAAAGGTGTCTTTTAAAGATGGTATGGTCACGGATTATTCCTGTGATAATTTTGATGATGCACAGAAAGGCAGACAGTATTTTAAAGAAAATGTGTTATTGAACCATGACACCCTGCCAATCGGTGAATTTGCAATCGGAACGAATACAACAGCGTATGTGATGGCAAATCAATACGACATTGTATACAAGCTGCCGATTCTTATTGTGGAAAAAATGGGACCGCATTTTGCAATCGGTGATACATGTTATTCCAGAGCGGAAGACAATATTGTATACAATCCGAACGGTAAGGAAATTATTTCACGGGATAATGAAATTTCCATACTGCGAAAGACCGAGCCGGAAAAAGCATATTTTAACTGCCATACGGACATTACGATTCCGTATGATGAAATCGGCAGTATTTCGGCAGTATCGGAAGATGGCAGCGAAACCGTCATTATTGAAAACGGCAGATTTGTACTTGCAGGCTGTGAAGAATTAAACAAACCGTTTTTAAAATAACAGTTTTTGGATTAAGATATTGACGGAAAATATAAAACAAAGTACAATTAAATAATACTACAAATAAAATCAAAATGCAGGTATGAACCGGCAGAATGGAGGAATCAAGTTATGGCAAAAGTAGGAATTGTGATGGGAAGCGATTCTGATATGCCAGTTATGGCAAAGGCAGCAGATATTCTTGAACAGCTGGGAATCTCTTATGAGATGACGATCATTTCGGCACACAGAGAACCGGATGTATTCTTTGAATATGCAAAGACAGCAGAAGAAAAGGGATTTAAGGTCATTATTGCAGGTGCAGGAATGGCAGCACATTTACCGGGTATGTGTGCGGCAATTTTTCCGATGCCGGTCATTGGTATTCCAATGCACACCACTTCTTTAGGCGGCAGGGATTCTCTTTATTCGATTGTACAGATGCCAAGCGGTATTCCGGTTGCAACTGTTGCAATTAATGGAGGGGCAAATGCTGGTCTTCTTGCAGCGAAGATTCTTGCAACATCCGATGCAGAACTTCTTTCAAAGTTAAAGGATTATTCTGCGGGCTTAAAGGAAAGCGTACAGAAAAAAGATGCGCACCTTCAGGAAGTCGGTTATAAGAATTATACAAAATAATTATAGATTGAACGCTACAGAAAAATTAAGCTGCAAGGCAGCAGAATGGAGAAAAAAATGGATTACAAAAAAGCAGGTGTGGATATTGAAGCCGGTTACAAATCAGTTGAATTAATGAAGGAGCATGTGGCAAAGACCATGCGTCCGGAGGTGCTTGGCGGTCTGGGAGGATTCTCAGGTGCATTTTCAATGGATAAGTTTAAGGATATGGAAAAGCCAACACTTGTATCCGGTACAGACGGTGTCGGTACAAAGTTAAAGCTTGCTTTCACAATGGATAAGCATGATACAGTCGGCATTGACTGCGTGGCAATGTGTGTTAATGATATTGCATGTGCAGGCGGTGAACCGTTATTCTTCTTAGATTATATTGCGTGCGGTAAGAATGAACCGGAAAAGATTGCACAGATTGTAAAAGGGGTTGCAGACGGCTGTCTTCAGTCCGAATGTGCATTAATCGGTGGTGAGACCGCAGAAATGCCGGGATTTTATCCGGTAGACGAATATGACCTTGCAGGTTTTGCAGTCGGTGTTGTAGATGAAAAAGATTTAATTACAGGAAAAGACATCAAAGCCGGGGATACTTTAATCGGTATTGCATCAAGCGGTGTACACAGCAATGGATTTTCTCTGGTAAGAAGTGTATTTAAAATTACAGAAGAAGCATTAAATACATATTATGATGCATTAGGAAAAACTTTAGGTGAAGCATTACTTGCTCCGACAAAGATTTATGTAAAGACATTAAAAGAAATTAAAAATGCCGGTGTAAAGATTAAGGGCTGCAGTCATATTACAGGCGGTGGTTTTTATGAAAATGTTCCTAGAATGTTACATGACGGTGTACATGCAGTCATCGAAAAGAACAGCTATGAAGTACCTGCAATCTTTAAGATGCTTCAGAATGACGGTGAAATCGAAGAAAAGATGATGTACAATACCTTTAACATGGGTATCGGTATGGTACTTGCTGTTGATCCGGCAGATGCAGACAAGGTGTTAGCCGCTGTTGCAAAAGCAGGTGAAACAGGTTACGTAATCGGTCGTGTAGAAGCCGGTGAGAAGGGAGTAACTGTATGCTAAGAGTTGCAGTTCTGGTTTCCGGAGGCGGAACAAATCTCCAGGCAATTATTGATGCCGTAAAAGACGGTACAATTACCAATACAGAGCTTGTAGCAGTTATCAGCAACAATGCCAATGCATATGCGCTGACAAGAGCAAAGGAAAACGGGATTGAAGCACTCTGCATTTCTCCGAAGGACTATGCAGACAGAGCAGATTTTCATAAGGCGCTGCTTGAAAAGATCAATGAGCTGAAGGTGGATTTAATCGTTCTGGCCGGGTATCTTGTTAAGATTCCGGAAGAAATGGTACACCAGTACAGCCACCGGATTATTAATATCCATCCTTCTCTGATTCCATCTTTCTGCGGTGTGGGCTACTATGGTCTGCACGTGCATGAAGCGGTGCTTGAAAAAGGTGTAAAGGTAACAGGTGCAACCGTTCATTATGTAGATGAGGGAATGGATACCGGAGAAATTATCGCGCAGAAGCCTGTTATGGTAGAAGAAGGCGATACACCGGAAATCCTTCAGAAACGTGTAATGGAACAGGCAGAGTGGAAACTGCTTCCTGCTGCCATTAATATGATAGCAAATCAGAAATAAGAATATTGGAGAGGTAAAAGATGAAAGTACTTGTAGTAGGAGGCGGCGGCAGAGAGCATGCAATCTGCTGGAAGATTTCAAAGAGCAGTAAGGTGTCAAAGATTTACTGTGCGCCGGGAAATGCAGGAATTGCAGAGTATGCAGAATGCGTAGCGATCGGTGCGCAGGAATTGCAGAAGTTGCCGAATGTGTCAACATCAAAGCAATGGAATTTGATAAGCTGGCAGCCTTTGCAAAGGACAATCAGATTGACCTGACGGTTGTCGGTATGGACGATCCGTTAGTCGGCGGTATTGTTGATGTATTTGAAGCAGAAGGTTTAAGAGTGTTCGGACCGAGAAAGAATGCAGCGATTCTGGAAGGTTCTAAGGCATTTTCAAAGGATTTGATGAAGAAGTATCATATTCCGACAGCGGCTTATGAAACATTTACATCACCGGAAGAAGCCAAAAAATATCTTGAAACATCAAAGTATCCGATTGTGTTAAAAGCAGACGGACTGGCACTCGGTAAAGGCGTTTTAATTTGTGAAACAAAGGAAGATGCAATGGCTGGTGTCAACGAACTGATGTTAGATAAGAAATTTGGTTCGGCAGGCAATACCATTGTCGTAGAAGAATTTATGACAGGCCGTGAAGTGTCAGTACTTTCGTTTGTAGACGGTAACACGATTAAGATTATGTCTTCTGCGCAGGATCACAAGCGTGCAAAAGACGGCGATCAGGGCTTAAATACAGGTGGTATGGGTAATTTTTCACCAAGTCCGTTCTATACAGATGAAGTGGATGCGTTCTGTAAGAAGTATGTTTATCAGGCAACGGTAGATGCAATGAAAGCGGAGGGAAGACCGTTTAAAGGTGTTATTTTCTTCGGATTGATGCTGACACCGGAAGGACCGAAGGTATTAGAGTATAATGCAAGATTCGGTGATCCGGAAGCACAGGTTGTTCTTCCGAGAATGAAGAATGATATTATTGATGTATTTGAAGCCTGCATTGACGGCACACTTGATCAGATTGACTTACAGTTTGAAGACAATGCATGTGTCTGCGTTGTACTGGCATCTGACGGTTATCCGCTGGCATACGAAAAGGGCTTTGAAATTACGGGAATGGAAAATTTCAAGGACAAGGACGGATATTATCTGTTCCATGCCGGTTCAAAATTTGACGAAAACGGAAAAATTGTTACAAACGGCGGACGTGTGTTAGGTGTTACGGCAACCGGAAAGACGTTAAAGGAAGCCCGTGCCAATGCTTATGAAGCAACAGAATGGGTTAACTTCGACAATAAGTATATGCGTCATGATATCGGCAAGGCGATTGATGAAGTTTAATAGCCCTGAGGGCAGATGAGAAATCGTTTTGCGGCAAAGCTGTTCAGAAATGAGGCTTATATGAAAAATAAATTTGCATGGGGTGAAAATGCCTTGTGCAAATTTATTTGATTTTTACATATAAATTTAGTATGATTAATACGTATGGTATTTTATGGGAGCAAATTAAAGGGGGTGAAGAAGTGTTTTGGTTTAAGAAAAAAGGCGGAAAGCCGAAGGCAGCAATTTTTGTAGATTATGAGCATTGGTATTATGGCTATCGCAACAATTTTCAGATGAAACCCAATATTGAAGAATGGTTAAAAGAACTGGAAGATGAATATGAAATCAGCAGATTGTATATATTTGGAGATTTTTCAAAGTATAATATCGGCATGGATTTAGAACGTCTGAAAAGCCTGACTAAAAATGTAATTCATACAGCGAGTGAAAAAGACGGCGTAGATAAGGATTTTACAGATGTGATTATGCTGGATGCTATATATAGAAGCGTTGCAGATAAAGAAAACGAAGAAGTTTATGTTTTATTTACAGGGGATGCACATTTTACAAAAGTTGTACAGTATTTGAAAGAGTTGGAAAAAAAGGTAGTTATTTATGGTGTGAAATACGGATTCAGCAACAGGTTGAAATCAGAGGCAACCAGTTATGTGGAGATGCCAAGACAGTCACAGGAAAAGAATCATTATAACGAATTAATTCTGACAAGCTTAAACAGATTGCGGAATAAACCGAAAACGACAGTCACATACGGAAAAACAGTAAAGAGTGTTTCGGAATATAATCATGTTCCATATGAGAAGGTTAAACTTGCATTAGATAATCTTTTGAAACAAAAATATATCCTGGAAAAAGAACAGATGGGTTACAGGGGGCATATGGTAACCGTACTGGAAGTGGACTGGGATCGTCTGAATGCAGACGGACTGTGGACAGAAGCAGAGTAAGGAAACAAAAATAAAATACCATAAAGTAAGAAGTATCCGGAAGTGTTTTCCGGGTACTTTTTGCAGTTTATAAATAAGAAATCTGTTGAGTTATTTAAGAAATCTGTTATAATACATAGCATACAGCTATTTTTTATATAACAAAAAGTGGCATGCCACTCATAGCGCTAATATTGAAGAGGTTAAGGGAAAGGGTATCGGATTAAAATGAATATTATAATTGCCGGTTGTGGAAAAGTAGGCACAACCCTGGGAGAACAGCTTGTCAGAGAAAGACATGAGGTAACATTTATTGATACGGCACCGGAATTATTAAAAAAGGTAATGGGAATGATTGATGTACAGGTTATTGAAGGAAACTGTACCGTATATTCCACATTAAAAGAGGCAGGAATTGAGCATGCGGATTTATTTATTGCTGTGACAGACAGTGATGAGATTAATCTGCTCAGCTGTCTGATTGCAAAAAAAGCATCAAACTGTCATACCGTGGCAAGAGTGCGTAACCCGGAATATAATGAAGATATTCAGTTTATTAAGCAGGAAATGGGATTGTCGCTGACAATTAATCCGGAATGGGCAACGGCAGTTGAAATTGCAAGACTGATTCAGATTCCGTCTGCGATGGAAGTGGATTCTTTTGCAAACAACCGGGTGAATATGATTCGTTTTCTGATTCCGGAAGGCTCTGTGCTTGCAGATATGAAGGTTGCTGATGTGGGCGGCGCATTTAAAGGAAGTTTTTTAATCTGTGTGATTGAAAGAAATCATGAAATTATCATTCCAAGCGGAGATGTTGTCTTAAAGAAGGGCGATAATATTTCCGTAATTATGCCCCTTGCTGAGGTTGATAAGATGTGCAAAGAGGTTGGAATCCACACAAGAAATATTAAAAATGTAATGATTGCCGGCGGCGGTACAATGTCTTATTATCTTGCAAAGATTTTGAATAAGGCAAATAAAAGGGTGAAAATCATTGAAATGAACCGTAAGCGCTGTGAACTTTTAAGCGGTCTGTTGCCAAAGACGATGATTATTCATGGAGATGCAACGGACAATAAGCTCTTAGAGGAAGAAGATCTTGCGGCAACAGATGCCTTTGTTGCACTGACCGGATTTGATGAGGAAAATCTCTTTTTATCTTTACATGCAAAAAAGGTTGCCAATGCTAAAAATATTGTTAAAATCAATAGAATCCGTGTTGAAGAAGTCAGTGAAGAATTAAATGTTGGCAGTGTCGTTTCACCAAAGTTTATTACGACAGAATTTATTTTACAGTATGTGCGCGCAATGGAAAATTCAAAGAGTAATAATAGCATAGAAACACTGTACAGACTGATGGATAACCGTGTGGAAGCACTGGAGTTTGTTGTTTGTGACACACCGGGACTGACCGGCGTGCAGCTTCAGGACTTAAAGTTAAAAAAGAACCTGCTGCTTTGCTGTATTAACCGTGGCGGAAATATTATTACCCCGAGTGGACAGGACTGCCTGCTGGAGGGAGATTCCGTGATTGTGGTAACGACCCATCTTGGTTTAAAGCGTCTGTCAGACATTTTAAAATAACAGCAACGTGATTTGAAATGAAGATTAGTTTGAATCTGAAATTTGCTGCATTTGCAGCAGAATGGTGAAGAAAGATGAATTATTCAATTATTAGAACAATTTTAGGACATGTCATCCGTTTTGAGGGGGCATTTCTGTTGATTCCGGTAATAATAGCATTAATTTACGGAGAGTCCAGCGGCATATATTTTGCGGTATGCGGGGCAGCCTGTCTGGTGGTGGGAACGCATATGACCCATAAGAAAAGCGGAAACCGTTCCTTTTTTGCAAAAGAAGGCTTTGTGTCTGTTTCATTAAGCTGGATTGTATTAAGTATCATTGGTGCGCTGCCATTTGTATTAAGTGGTGTGATTCCCAATCCTGTTGATGCAATGTTTGAAATTGTATCCGGTTTTACAACAACCGGTGCGAGTATTCTGCCGGAGGTAGAGAGCCTGCCAAAGTGTATGCTGTTTTGGCGGAGTTTTTCACACTGGATTGGCGGTATGGGTGTACTGGTATTTATTCTGGCAATTCTGCCTCTTGGAGGCAGCTCAGAAGTCTATTTGATGAGTGCGGAAAGTCCGGGACCGAAGTTTGGCAAATTGCTGCCAAAGCTGCAAAAGAGTGCAATGACACTTTATGGGATTTATCTGACAATGACAGTGATTGAAATGCTGTTACTGCTGGCAGGCGGAATGTCTTTATTTGATTCCATCTGTACGGCATTCGGTACGGCAGGTACCGGTGGCTTTGGTGTTTACAATGACAGTATGGGCAGTTTTAGTCCGTATCTGCAAAATGTCGTAACGATTTTTATGGTGCTTTTTGGCATTAACTTTAATTTTTATTTCTTTCTGCTGGTGAAAGAAGTAAGAGAAGCTTTTGCAATGGAAGAAGTACGCTGGTATCTGATTATTTTTGCAGCCGCAACGCTGATGATTGCAGCCAACCTTACGATTGTACAGGGGGGAAGCCCGTTTTATTACCTGCATCATTCAGCTTTTCAGGTTGCGTCCGTGATGACAACAACCGGTTTTGCAACAGTGGATTTCAATTTATGGCCGAATTTTTCAAGGTCGATACTAGTTGTATTGATGTTTATCGGTGCCTGTGCGGGAAGTACGGGCGGCGGTATGAAAGTATCGAGATATATTATTTATTTTAAAACATTGAAAAAAGAATTATCTACGCTGATTCATCCGCGCAGCGTGAAAGTAATTCAATGTGATGGCAAAGCAGTGGATCATGATACAATACGTTCAGCTAATATTTATCTGATTGCATATATTTTTATTTATATGCTTTCCGTGTTGTTAATCAGTTTTGATAAGTTTGATCTGACGACGAATTTTACAGCGGTTGCGGCGACCTTTAACAATATCGGACCGGGCTTAAATGTCGTTGGACCGACCGGGAATTTTGCAGGATTTTCCATGTTTTCAAAAATCGTGCTGATTTTTGATATGCTGGCAGGACGGCTTGAAATATTCCCAATGCTGATACTGCTTGCGCCGGGAACGTGGAAAAAATAAGGAGTAGTATGATTTTTTTATTGGAAGAAAAGACGTGCAGGGCGGAGGTGTTTTGCACGGAGCAGCAACATTCCATGGCAGAGGCAGGCGGGGAGAAATTCCCGCTTGTTTTTGCGTTTGTGGGAGAATATACACAAAAGCTGCATGACAGCTTAAAAGAAGCAGTTATGCCGCAGATAGAAGCGGGCAAAGTCAGACCGTTTGTGCTGGCACTATATGGTCCGATAGAATGGGATGCGGATTATTCACCGTGGTATGCCACGGCATTGCAGGGGCGTGAATTTGCCGGGAATGCACCGCAGTATCTTGATTTTATACAATACCGGTTACTGCCGTATTTAAAAGAAAGCTTTCCACTGTCGGGAGAGGTGTATACACTGGGGTATTCGCTCGGTGGGCTTGCAGCACTGTATTATTACTTTGAACTGGGATTTGCGGGCTGTATCAGCTGTTCTGGTTCACTGTGGTATCCGGGATTTCAGGACTACTGCCGGGAACAGATTGAAAAGAAATTGCAGGAAAAGGAAATGCGGATAAAAGATAGTGTGTATTTCAGTCTTGGCGGCAAGGAAAAGAATACAACAGATCCATCAATGTGCCATATCGAAGAAGATACCAGATGGACATATGAAGCATTTCAGAAAGTGGCGCAGACTACTTTTGTCCATGAACCCGGTGGACATATGTGCAAGGTGGAGCGCAGACTGGCACATGGGCTGATATGGCTGCTGTCTGATAAAAAGCAGCTGCCGGGAAAGCGCAGTCTGCGCCTGCACCAAAATCAGAATTAAATATTACCATTTGTCTTATTTTGTGATTTCCGGCATATAAGTGCGGTAGTGTAACGGCATAAGACTGCGCTGCAGGTCGGTGTTTCTACGTTCTTGAATCGCAATGGTGTTAAAAAAGCAGGACCAGAGCTGCTCCCAGTCTTTTTCATGGTCTGAAACCGGAACGGATAAAAGCATTTCTTCTGTCACACCCCATTGTAAGAAATAAGGTTTTCCAGCCGGGTGGATTGCAGCAAAACGGCGGATGGTATCTAAAATAATCCAGTTTTCAGGCTGCAGCCGGTCGGCAAAATGTGCGGCAAGCACCGGCAGGACATTTGATTTGGGCTGAATACGTGCTGTCAGCAGATTTTCATTGCGTTCTTCAAAACGCACAAAACCAAGATACTTGTGTGCTTCATGCCCGACGGTGCGTGACAGTTCAAAAATCCGGAAAACGTCGGGGTCGTTAAGCCGGTTTAAAATGTTACTGCCGCAGCGGAAGGCTTTTTGTAAAAAGTGATACAGCGTGGAAGCTTTTTTATCATCATCGGAAAGCATCGCTTGATAACAGGTTTCATAAATATCAATAGATAACTTTTGGATGATAGAACGCTGGACTTTCCGGGCAAGGGTTCCATCGCTTTCACTAAAGATATAGGTTTCAAATAAGGACATTGTATCGTTGGTGCGCACACGGACATCAGTATGACTGGTGCCGTCTGCCCATGCACGGTAAATGGCTGTAAAAATACCGTCAATGGTATCTTCGCAAAGATAAACGGTAACGGGGCATAGTGGTGCTTTGGGTCTGGATGTATACATCAGGCGGTCTTCCTTTCATTGTTTATTGATAACATTCTATTTGTCAGATGATGGTGTATCCATGTGAAAATCATCAAAGAGCGACAATTGCCGGTAGCTGTCATGGTGTTCAATCTGATACCGGTTTAAGGCTTCAACACCGATAATTCTATTGGTAATAAAATCTTCATTCATTCGGATTGGGTAGAGTGTTCTGCCGGAGCAGGTGATAAAATAAAGCGCCCGCTTTAATACAACACCCATCTTTTTAATATCCTTAAAATCCAGTCTGGCACTGCGGCGGGCTTTTACAATGCGCTGGGCAGAGCGGACACCGATACCCGGAACTCTTAGCAGTGTGTAGTAGTCTGCACGGTTGATTTCAACCGGGAACTGCTCTAAGTGCCGGATTGCCCAGTCACATTTGGGGTCTAATAAAACATTAAAATTCGGCTTTTCCTCAGATAGCAGTTCACCGGAATGAAAACCATAAAATCGCATCAGCCAGTCTGCCTGGTACAGGCGGTGTTCGCGTAAGAGCGGTACACCTTTTCCGTCAGGCTGCGCCGGCAGGGCTTCATCGTGATTGACATTGACAAAAGCCGAATAAAACACACGTTTTAAATCATAATTGTGATAGAGGGCTTCTGCAACGGTCACAATATGATAGTCCGTTTCTTTTGTGGCACCGATAATCATCTGCGTGCTTTGCCCGGCAGGCACAAAGCGGGGCTGCTGTCTTTGTAAAGAACGCTGCGGTGGCTGGTATCCCGAAGCAGACAGGACATCTGTGCCGTGGGATAAGCCGGTCTGAACAGGGGCATTTTCTGAAAGTAAACCATGGGAAGGCTCCTGTATTCCCAGTGCGAGCTGTCTGGCATGAATA
>ERZ780185.694-NODE-694-length-18359-cov-2.743499_pt1 | contig 18359 bp, 21 predicted proteins | sample MGYA00511365_ERZ780185 | MGnify/ENA primary metagenome ERZ780185 (study PRJEB29588, sample SAMEA2151606) | human gut metagenome | biome: human gut; feature: human-associated habitat; material: faeces | place: Denmark | collected 2008/2010 ...
TTATCCCACTCTGATTTTGATCAAATCTTGGTTACTGATTCAATTCCTCTTCCAAGTAAATTCAATTCTTTAAATGTTAAAGTAGTATCATTAGCTCCAATGTTAGCAGCTGTTATTAAGAGAATTCAAAATGGTGAACCTTTATCAGTTGTTTATGAAATGTACAACAACTAAACAAGAAGAAATATGGTAAAAGAAGGACATACAGTTGTTGGAACTTTAAAAATAACTAAGATATATAACGAGCATTTTAAAGTTGACAAAAAAAGAATTGTTAGAATTTGGATACCAACTAACTATCAAAATAATAGAAAAGAACCATATAAAGTAATATATATGTTTGATGGTCAAAATCTCTTTGATGCCAAGACATCTTTTATAGGAAAAGAATGGCAGATAGATGAAACTATCGAAGAATATATTAAAGATGGATATGCATCAGCTATAGTTGTAGGAATTGATAATTCTAGCGATAGAAACGATGAACTAACTCCTTCCTTTGGTTATGAATTTAAAGAACCTATTACAGCGTTAGATGCGATAGATATAACTCCAAAAGGTGAAAGCACAATGGAGTATGTAGTTGAAAAAGTTATACCATTTATCGAAGAGAAGTATAACGTTGGAAGAAGTAAAGAATATCGAATTATTGGCGGATCTTCCTTAGGTGGACTCATGGCTACTTTGGGTATATATATGTATCCAGATACATTTGACATGGCTTTGGCGTTTTCTCCAGCATACCAATTGTATAAAGAAGCAATCGGTGTTGATGACGTATATGAAAAAATAATAAGTACTTTAACGGATAAAAAACACATAAATAAAAGTACTATTATATTTTCTTCAGGTGGTAAAGGTTTTGAAGCAAGCTTTACTCCGTATGTATATAAAATAAAAGAAGATTTAATAAAAAGAGGATATAACTCTAAATTTCTATATACCTTAGTCAATAAGAAATATAATCACAACGAAGTACAGTGGGCACATTTCTTTAGACAAGCTTATAGAAAGGTATCAAAAAAAGGCTAGATTATGATTGAGAAGTTAGATGAAGAAGTTGAAATTTTAATTAATGAAAAAAATAGAAGTTTTGATGATTCAATTAACTTCTCATTTTTTGTTAAAAATAATTATATTAAAAATGATAGAGGCTTGTTTGGAGCTTATACTGGAAATTATTTAAAAAAGAAATTAGAAATTGAGTATAAAGAAAAAGATAGGACTCACATTATTACTAATAACATAGAGAAAAAGACAATTTTAATTTATAAAGACGAAGTAGTTGAACTAAATCCATGTAAACATAAGATAAATGCCTTTAACTATGAGATTATTCAATTTTTAGACTTGTTTAATTATTTAGATTATGAAGAAACGAGAATAAATCAAAGTAAACTTGAAAAATATATTGAAGAAAAAGAATTTTCGACAATAATGAGAAATAGATATTTTGATATATGTTCAAAAGAAGCTTTGACCAATTTAATAAATTTAAATATATATTATAAATTTAAAGAATTTATAGATTAAAAAAGATTTCTAGCTTTATTCGTTAGAAATCTTTTTAAAATTCTCGTTTTCTTTTATTTTTTTGTTGATTTGTTCTTTGACATTTTGACTAAAGTCGATATCGCTAATGATAATTGATAAATACTTTTCTAAAATCTTAGCATTAACTTTATTGAGCTTTGGTTCACTCTCGACAATATAAACACGAGGCTTTTTTGTTCGATAATCTTTTTTAACCTTGATTTTAAGGGAAGTATCCAAAACGTTTATATCTGTAAGATCATCTAAAGAGCAGTGCAAAATATCGGCTATTTTATGTAACGTTTCGAGACTTGGTTCACGTAAACCTTCTTCATAACGAGAATAAGTTTGAACAGTTACATGTAGAAATTCAGCCATTTGCTTTCTACTATAGTGATTACGTTCTCTTAAAATAGTTAAATTCTTCATGAATAAATTTTACTTTTAGTATTTAACTTAATGAACGATTTATACGAATTTAACCAAAATGGATAAAATTCTAAATTATACAAAAGCATAAAAACGATCTCTGAAACATAGCTTTAATGATAAATATGTTAAACGAAAATATTTTTAAAAGATTAGTTCATCAAAATGTTAAATTGTTAAAAGTTTTATTTGTTGATATTAATGGAGAATTAAAAAGTGTTTTTATTCCAGATAATTGCTTTAAAAGAGCTCTACAAAATGAATTGATGATTGATGGCTCGAGTATATGTGGCTTTTCGAGCATAGATAAAGCTGATTTATATTTAAAAGTTGATAGTAAAAGCTTAAAAATAATTGAAAATAAGAATGAAGCGTATATCTTTTCATATGTTTGTAAATCTAATGGCGAGAATTACGAATGCGATTCTAGATATGTCCTAAAAAAACAAATAGATGATTATTGGGAAAAGCATAAATTTATTTTTAATGTTGGATTTGAACCAGAGTTTTATATTCTAAAAAAGCAAAATGGTGATTTAATTCCAATAGATGATAAAAATTATTTTGATTTATCAGAATTGTCATCAAAAATTAGATGTGAAATAAGTGATGAATTTAACAAATTAGGTTATAAAGTAGGACCTAATCATCATGAAGTAGGTCATGGGCAAAATGAAGTTAACTATGAATACATGGAGGCAATGGCTGCAGCGGATGCGATTTTAATATTTAAACAAGTGGCAAAAATTGTAGGGGAAAGAAATGGCTGTATCGTTTCATTTATGCCTAAAATCTATAGCGATTTACCAGGCAATGGATTGCATCTAAACTGTTCTATAACCAGCGATGGAGAAAATTTGTTTGATGGAAAAGAAAGTGAGTATAGACGTTATTTTATAAATGGGCTATTAAAACATTCTAAGTCTCTTATGGCTTTAACAAATTCAACAATAAATTCTTATAAAAGGACAAGTAGTGGTGGTGAAGCACCACAATATGCGTTTAGTTCATTAGCAAATAGAAAGGCAATGATTAGAATACCAGATGCAAAGGGAGATAAAGCTAGGATAGAAATAAGAACAGTTGACGCTTTATGTAATCCGTATTTAACAATAGCTTGTATTATGGCTCTTGGACTTAATGGAATTAATAATAAAGAATCTTTTGATTTAAAGAAAACAAAATTACCAAATAGCTTAGAAGAATCTTTAAGATATTTTAGTAGAGATAAATTAGTAAAAGAAACGTTCAAAGAAAGATTATTTAAGAAGTATATTGAGATAAAAAGGAGAGAGATTATAGATTTTAATAATCAAATAACAGAATATGAATTAGAAAGATATTTAAATAAATAAAAATAATATATTATAATCATAATTGTTGAGAGGTAAGATTATGAGTCTAATTCATTTAGCTGTAACAGAAAATATTGTTCCAACAAGAAATCTTAATCTTCTTTATATCATATTGGATTCAATATTTTTGATTGTCTTTTTGTCGTTGCTAATTTGGAAGAAAAGATATGAAACAATTCTGTTTGCTGTCTTTGGTGGGATTTTATATACAATTGTAGATTTTGGTGGCTTTTATTTAATGAGTCACACTAGAACGGTATATATAAATGGAGAAGTGGCAAATGCATTAAATACTTTTTGGGTTTTATTTTGGATGTCAATGAGCTATGGAATAACTAATTTTGCTTTCATTTGGACGGCATTATCAAAAGATAAATATACTAAATATTGGATCTTTTTAATTTGTATGTGGTGGATGATTGCGCCTTCGATTGCAGATATGGGTGGAGAAGCAACTATTCAAACCACGAGAACAACAGGTGCTTATCATGGATGGATGGGAATAGTTTTAGTAATTAGTTATTTGATATTAATAGTAATTCAGTTAAATAAAGAAAATAGTTTTGTAAATATTTTATATTTGTGCTTGATAGGATTTAGCGTTCAGTTTGGATGGGAATTTGCTTTATTAGTAAATGGCATTAGACCGATGAATGAAGCGAGTATAAAAACTTTATTAGTTAATTCATGTCTAGAAACAAATTTAGGGATGCCAGCTATATATTTGATCTTCTGGTTTGTTAGAAGCAAGTTTAACGAAGATTTAACAAAAGCAAACAAAATTAACAATCAATAAGAATAAGCCTTAGAATCTATTTGTCATCATAGATAACTAAGGTTTTTTATGTGTGATAAAGATGGAAAAAAATACTTTTTTGATTTTGTGATTTTTTTGAAAAAAGTTGTTGACAATAAGAAATAGAGTGATAAACTATTTACTGCACGAACCTCGGTTCGCCTCTTTTTATGAAAGGAGTCGGACACGCCCGGAAACGTGTACTCAATACAGTATATTTTTTGAAAGGAGAGTATTATGCCGACAATCAACCAACTCGTCCGTAATGGTCGTAAGAATTTAGTTGAAAAGTCCAAAGCCCCAGCTTTAGGCAAGAGATGGGATTCACTCAACAAAAAAGAGCGCAATCAAGCCGCCCCACAAAAACGTGGCGTTTGCACCCGTGTTGGTACCATGACCCCAAAGAAGCCAAACTCAGCTTTGCGTAAGTATGCTCGTGTCCGCTTAACAAATGGATACGAAGTTACCGCCTATATTGGTGGAGAAGGTCACAACCTTCAAGAACATAAGGTCGTTTTAATTAGAGGCGGCCGTGTTAAGGATTTACCAGGTGTTCGTTACCACATTATCCGTGGTGGCTTAGAATGCTTCGGCGTCCAAGACCGTAAACAATCAAGATCACTCTATGGAACAAAGGCCAATGGAGAGATCCAAAAGAAGTAAAGAAAGGAGAAAGTAAATTATGCCACGTAAGAATGGAAGTATTTCAAAAAGAGACGTTTTACCAGATCCAATTTACAATTCTAAACTCGTCACTCGTTTAATTAACAAAATCATGTTAGATGGTAAAAAGGGCACAGCTCAAACCATCTTATATCACGCCTTTGAAAAGGTCGAAGCCAAAACTGGCAAACCAGCAATGGAAGTCTTCGAAGTCGCTTTAGGCAACATCATGCCTGAACTCGAACTTAAGGCCCGCCGTGTTGGTGCCTCAAACTATCAAGTCCCAGTTGAAGTCTCAGCTGAAAGAAGAGTTACTCTTGGACTCAGATGGTTAGTTAACTATTCTAGACTCAGAAATGAAAAGAGCATGGAAGATCGCTTAGCTGGTGAAATCATTGATGCTGCAAACGGCACAGGTGGTTCCGTCAAGAAGAGAGAAGACATGCACAAGAGTGCTGAAGCTAACAAGGCTTACGCTCACTATCGTTGGTAGGTGTGAATTATGGCACGCGAATTCCCAATTGATAAAACCAGAAATATCGGTATCATGGCTCACATTGATGCCGGTAAAACAACTACAACAGAACGTATCTTATTTTACACAGGTAAGACACACAAAATAGGTGAAGTTCACGATGGCGCAGCCACAATGGACTTCATGAAACAAGAACAAGATCGTGGTATTACCATTCAATCAGCTGCTACAACAGCTATGTGGAAAGGCCACCGTATTAACGTTATCGATACTCCAGGACACGTCGACTTCACAGCTGAAGTTGAAAGATCTCTCCGTGTACTCGATGGCGCTGTTACTGTTCTTGATGGTAAAAATGGTGTCGAACCACAAACTGAAACTGTTTGGAGACAAGCTACAAAGTACAACATTCCACGTATCGTTTTCGTTAACAAACTCGATGCTATCGGTGCTGACTTTGAAATGTCTGCTAACTCAATTCACCAAAAACTCGGTGCAAACGCTGTTGTCATTGAATATCCAATAGGTCTCGAAAGTAACCTTAGAGGTGTCATTGACTTAGTTAAGATGGTTGCTTATAACTACAGTACAAACAACCCAACTGAAGAACCAACAGTTACTGAAATTCCAGAAGAATATAAGGATAAAGCAAACGAATATCACCACAAGATGCTCGAAGCTTTAGCAAACTATAACGATGACCTTATGATGTTAGTCCTCGAAGGTGAAGAACCAGAAATCGACTTAGTTAAATCAACAATTCGTAAGGCTACAATCAACGGTGATATCTTCCCAGTTCTTTGCGGTTCCGCTTATAAGAACAAGGGCGTTAGATTACTCCTTGATGCTGTTATTGATTACTTACCATCTCCACTTGATATTCCACCAGCAGTTGGTAAAGGACCAGATGGTAACGAAGTCGTTTGCAAACCAGACGACAATGAACCTTTAGCCGCTTTAGCATTTAAGATTATGACCGACCCATTCATTGGACGTCTTTGTTTCTTCAGAGTTTACTCTGGTGTTGCTAAGGCTGGTACATATGTCTATAACGCTTCCAAGGGCGTTAAAGAAAGATTCTCAAGACTTGTTTTAATGCACGCTAACCACCGTCAAGACGTCGATCAAGTCAACGCTGGTGAAATTGGTGCTGCAGTCGGATTAAAGGTCACTGGTACAGGTGATACACTTTGCGACGAAACACGTCCATTAAAACTTGAAAGTATCGTCTTCTCTGATCCAGTTATTTCTGAAGCTATCGAACCAAAGAAAAAGATCGATCAAGACAAGATGACAGCTGCTCTTCTTAAATTACAAGAAGAAGACCCAACATTCCACTTCTATACCGACTCAGAAACAGGTCAAAACATTATCGCTGGTGTTGGTGAACTCCAACTCGACGTTAACGTTACTCGTTTAAGAGAAGACTTCGGTGTCGAATGTGTTGTCGGTGCTCCACAAGTCGCTTATCGTGAAACAATTAGAAAAACAGGCGAATGTGAAGGTAAATACATCAAACAATCCGGTGGTCATGGTCAATATGGTCACGTTTGGATTAGATTTGAACCAAACCCAGGCAAAGGATTTGAATTCGTCGATGCTATCGCTGGTGGTGTTGTTCCAAGAGAATACATTAAGCCAACAGCTGATGGTTTAAGAGAATCTCTCGATAGAGGTTTACAAGCTGGATATCCAGTTATTGATATTAAGGCAACATTATTTGATGGTTCTTATCACGATGTCGACTCATCAGAAGCTGCTTATAAGCTTGCTGCTGCATTAGCTTTAAAAGAAGCTGCCAAGAAGTGTGACCCAGTCATTCTTGAACCAATTGCTAAAGTTGAAATTACAACTCCAGTTGATTACCTTGGTACAGTTTTAGGCGATATTTCTAGCCGTCGTGGTTTAGTCGATGGTATGGAAATGAGAGGTAACGCTCAAATTATTAACGCCTTCATCCCACTCGGTAACATGTTTGGTTATATTTCAGATCTTCGTAGTATGACTCAAGGCCGTGGTATCTATGTCATGGAATTTGATCACTACCAAGAAGTTCCAAAGTCTGTTGCTGAAGAAATTATTAAGAAGAGAAACGCTCAATAATTTCAAAAACAATATAAAATATGTCATGTTTACTCAAATTTTACTTTGTTTAAACATGATATATATTGTAAAATAATTAAAAATGCTATATTATAAGCACGATTGCTAAGGAGGAAAAATTTACCATTATGGCAAAAGAAAAATTTGATAGAAGTAAAGTTCACGTTAACATCGGTACAATTGGTCACGTCGACCACGGCAAAACCACATTAACCGCTGCTATCACCAAAGTCTTATCTGAACGCGGTGGCGCACAAGCTATGGCTTATGACCAAATCGATGCCGCTCCAGAAGAAAAAGCTAGAGGTATTACAATTAATACCGCTCACATCGAATATTCAACAGCTAAGAGACACTATGCTCACGTTGACTGCCCAGGACACGCTGACTATGTTAAGAACATGATCACTGGTGCTGCTCAAATGGATGGTGCTATCCTTGTTGTTGCTGCAACTGATGGTGTTATGCCACAAACACGTGAGCACATCTTGCTCGCACGTCAAGTTGGCGTTCCATATATCGTTGTTTTCTTAAACAAAACAGATCTCGTTGACGATCCAGAATTAATCGACTTAGTCGAAATGGACGTCCGTGAACTCTTAAGCAGCTATGGATTCCCAGGCGATGAAGTCCCAGTTATCCGTGGTTCTGCAAGATTAGCTCTCGATGGCGACAAGACAGAAGAAGGTCACATCATGGAATTAATGGATGCTGTTGATTCATACATCCCAGATCCAGTCCGTGATAACGACAAACCATTCTTACTCGCTGTTGAAGATGTTATCACCATCACAGGCCGTGGTACAGTTGCTACTGGCCGTGTCGAACGTGGTGAATTACACGCTAACGATTCCGTCGAAATCGTCGGTATCCGTGAAACAAAGACAGCTGTTGTCACATCTATGGAAATGTTCCGTAAGACTCTCGACTTCTGCGAAGCTGGCGATAACGTCGGTGTTCTTCTTAGAGGCGTTACACGTGACGAAGTCGTCCGTGGTCAAGTACTTGCTAAGCCAGGTTCTGTTACCCCACACACAAAGTTCGTTGCTCAAGTCTACGTTTTAACAAAAGAAGAAGGTGGCCGTCACACATCATTCTTAAATGGTTACAGACCACAATTCTACTTCCGTACAACTGATATTACAGGTGTTATCACATTACCAGAAGGCACAGAAATGGTTATGCCAGGCGATAACGTTCAATTAACAGTTGAACTTATTCACCCAGTTGCTATTGAACAAGGTACAAAGTTCTCCATCCGTGAAGGTGGACGTACTGTTGGTGCTGGTACAGTTAACACAATCATTAAGTAATAACTTTACTTACTGTATAAATGTTAATAATAACTCCCTAGAAATAGGGAGTTTTTTATTACTCAATTAAGAGTTGATTAAACACTGTTTTTATTGTTTGTATTTTCTATATTAAGTCTATAATTTAACAAATTAATGTTTGTGTAAAAGCGATATGTTCTAATAATAATGAACAATATCGTTTTTTATTGTATAATCTTTACGTGGATAAAAAATTAATTGGTGAAATAGTACTATTTATTATTATTGAAATTGTTGGATTAATACCGGTAGGTATTCATTTTTTGGTAAAGAAAACTTCGGAAAATGAAAAAGGCGATTTAGCCGTAATGCTAACTAAAAATGTAATGTTTAGGGCTTTATTTATCGATGTTATTTCAATTCCAATATTTATTTTCTTTAGCGAAAAGAGAATTGCAGTTACTGTATTTTTAGTTGCTGCACAGATGATTAACTTATTTTTCTTTAGAAAAGGAAAATAAATAATAAAACAGAACTAATAAGGAGGCAATATGAATTTATCTAATCGTGAATGGTATTTGTTTCAAAAAAAGAGTTTGCTAATTCTTTTATATTTATACTATATAAACGATGTAAGTTACGATGGAATAACTTTTAAATCTTTTGGATTTAAGTTTGATCCAACCATTAACTTTAAAGTCTTTGTTAATTCTAAAAAAGGTCACTTGCACAAATACGGTGTTCATATTTATAATTCTGTTTTTGGTGTGAACTTTGAAGAAATTGACATTATGGGAAACGTTAATATTGTCAAAGTAAAGAATATTTCTGATTCGTATATATATGAACCGAATTCAAGTGTAAATATATATTTTGATGAGTCTAATTTCTATGCTATTGGTTTTATTGAAGGCGAAAAGATTGATTTTAAGCTTAGAAAAAGTATTGCTAAGAAAGATGATTTATTATATTTCTTAAATTCATATAATGTTGAAAATATAAATAGCTCTGCATCATCCTTTTTACTTTGGATTTTAAAATTACATACTCATAATTTACATATTGATTTAATTATGGGTGCGGGCATAAACTGCGATTATGGTGCTAAAGATTGGAAAAGTTTAGTCAATGCCTTAAACTTGGAATTTGTCAATGGTGATAAGGAAGCAATCAGTGAAATTAAGCACTATGTCGGTCAAGAGCTATTCGTTAACTGCAAATTTTTAAACACTGCTGGCTTTGATATAAATAAGTCTCTTAATAATGAACTATACGAGTTTGAGGAGGCTAAAAGTTTTAACGATCCTGATTCTACTTTGTATCACTGTGTTAACTTTATAGAAAAGCACCCACACATATCTGTCATCACTTATAATTACGATACGAATTTAGAATATTTATTAAAGAAGAGAACTATTAAATATGTGACAATTTACGATGATAACAGCTATGTTGATCAAGGTGTTTTAGTTGATATTTATCATGTACATGGACTGTTACCATATGAAAAAAACAACGAACACAAATATACTGATTCATTGATTTTTAATGAGAGTGAGTATTTTTATTTATATAACAATCCATACGCTTGGAATATCTATAAACAATTACACGACTTCAAATTTAACGCATGCATATTAATCGGTATCTCCCTAACTGATCCAAATATGAAAAGATTACTTGAATTGGCTAGAAACTATTTGAAATTTAACTTTATATTTATCAAACGTGAAGAAGGATATAGTGAAAAAACTTACAGAGATGTAACTAACTATATGTTTAATTACGACCTGATAACTATTTGGGTAGATGACTATGAGGACATTGGAAAATGGCTGGAAATGATTTAGAAAAAGAAGAAAAAACGTTTGATATATTGCCTGTAAAAAAAGGAAGAAGAATGCTGATTTATTTAGCTGATTTTTTTGTTGTATTAATAATTAGTATGATTCTTTTTAACATAGCAGTATATCCGCTAGCAAAACTAGCTATGGGATCTCAAAAGAAAGAAGATGAGGCCATAAACTACACTAGACAGAGAATGGATATTCTGTATAATAACGGTCTTCTTTTTTATGAAGAAAATGAAAAGTATTACTATGACGGAAATTTAGAAACGACGGCTAAAAAATCTTTAGGTTATTATTTAGGGATTGAAGGCAATACAGATGTAATTACAACATACTTTGTTGATTTTAGAGGTCAAAAAACAACTAAAGAAGTTAAAGAAGAATATGTTGAAAACGATAAATCGTATGGTTTTTTTGAATATGATGAAACTAATGAAAAATTATCGATAAAAGGAAGATATATTGAAGAATTTAACGCTTACTTCGATGAAAAAGATTCTTTAACTTCACAAGCTGAGGCTGATTTTGAAAGATTTACCAACACAGTATTTTTAAAATTATATAGTGAAGTTATGAAGGATATTGAAGAAAAAGATTTGAGAACTTCTACTGTTGATAAAAGTTATATTGAACTTTCAAATTTAATTGTTGAATTAAAAGCTAATGATGTAGTTATAGTACAAGTTGCTGCCATTATTTCTTTTGTTATTACTTCGGTTGGAATGTACATTGTTTTACCAATGGTTAATAGAAAAGGAAGAACATTAGGACTAATTATTTTAAAAGAAGAAAGAGTACAATCTGACACTATTAGAATCACTAATAAAAGTGACAGAGCAATAGGTTCTATTTTTAATATTATATTTCAATTGCCTGGTTTATTATTCATTCCTTATCCAACAATTAGTTTTGCGGAATTATTTGGGATGAGTGCGCTATTTATTGTTACAATGATTAGCTTAGTAGTTCTAATTGTTTCTATAATATATTTATTTATCAGCGCATATAACCAAACATTATCGGATAAATTAACTAAAACAATAATTATCGATACAGTAGACTTGGATGAAGTCTATAAAAAGAGAGGACTTTACATTTAATGGAAGAAATAAATATTCAATATCAACGACCACTATTTTATAAAAGAGTATTAGCAAATGTTGTCGATGCTTTATTGTGCGCTTTTTTAGGACTTATTATATTTTTATCATCTATGTCCATTATAAAGAGTACATCAGCTTATAAATCGGCTGAAAATAGAATTACAAACACTCAAAAAAACTCGGGATTATATGTCTTAGAAAATGATAGATATTATGATATTGTTTCTTATTATAAAAACGATAAAACAATAACAGCTTTAAAACATAAAGAATTGTTGAGTACAGCAATAGATGATTTTATTTCTTATTTAGATAGTAGTGGTTTAAATGAGAGTGCTCAGAAGGTTCAAAAGCACTATGATGAATATCGATTAGGTGAAAAGATGGTATATGAAGGTGTTGCTTGCTTTATTAAAGATTCGACAGGCAAAATAGTTGAAAACACTGAATGTTCTCTTTCATATAAAGATTATGCTGAAAAAATATATGCTGTTTATATTGATAATTACGCCACGGGATATTTGATTACAGAGGTACCTAACATGTATAAGGACACGAGATTTGTATCCAATATTATATTTTTAATATCTATTCCAGTAGCAATAGTGTTGGCTTGTGCTTTGACTTATCTTGTTCCTCCTTTAATTTTTAAACGAGGAAGAAAAACAATAGGTAAATTAATATATAAAATTGGTTTAGTAGATAGCAAATGTCTTAACGTTTCTACAGGGAGATTTTTAATAAGATACTGCATTTTCTTTATTGCAGAAATTGTCTTGTCCGTATTTTCTTTTTGTGTTCCTCTTTTAATTTCGTTTTCGATGATGTGTTTTAGCAAAAACAAACAATGCTTCCCAGATTATATGCTAGGAATAAACGAAGTTGAAACAGGAGACAACAAAATATATTACAGTATGGATGAATGTGCTGTTGATATGGCTTTAAAGCAAAATAAAGCACCTGATTTTAAGATGGAAGAACGCTTATAAATCACAATGTAAAAAATTTTTTAAAAGTTAAATCCATATATCACAAAATTGTTCTTAAGATTGTAAAAAAATAGCCTTTTTTGTAAAGAAAATCAGTTTTATGATAGCGATTACATTATTTGAGTTTGAATTTTGTTGTAAAGCGTAGCTTTATTAGTTATAATTCAAGTATGGAACATACAAAAGTACCATTTGACTTAATTAAGAATAGGAAATTTATGAAAGCAAAGAAAAAAATTATTCTTGGTGCCACAATGTCTCTGTTAGCAGGCATTGTTTTTTGCGCTAGCACAGGAAATGTAAAATCTCTTGCAGAGAATCCTGTAAAATCAGCTAACTCAACTGCATCGACTCAAAATCTTTTTGAATACGATAATGAAATCGACAGTTCATATGTTACATCAGCAACAAGTACAGATAGCTGCTTAACATATAACTTCTCGATTAAGTTTAAAAGCGATGTAAAAACAACAACACATAGCTATATGCTTGGCTTTTATGGTGAAGGTGACGAATACTTACCTTTAACTGTAAAATATGATGTAACTACTTCATCTGGAAAAGTAAGCCGTGAGTCTTATTTCGATAGACCAACAACAGTAACTAATTACTATGGATTTGGTTCAAACTTAGGCTCTACAGATAGAACACTTAGAATTACATTAAATGTTAGATCGACAGAACAAATTGATAAAGATTCTGTTAAACTTTCAAATATTTTCCTTGCAGAGAAATTATCTGAAAATTCTTCTTGGACGCCAAATTTAAACACTAACTTTTATCTTGGAATTAAAGCACCAGCAAATTATACAGGAGATGCAATTCCTGATCCTGTTGATTCATCAAAAATGTTTAAAGTCGAATTTGAAAAATATGGCACATTTGCTGGACAAACATCATTAATTTACAATATTGAAGTTGATGCCTTAAGTCATTACAAAACAGCTAAAGCTTCATATTATAGTAGACTTTCATCAAAATTAAGCAATGGCGATAAAGAGGTTTCTAGCCCAACACTTTTTATCCGTTATCAATTATATGCTTTATCAAACACTTCGTTTGTTATTACATTTGATGATGGTACTGTAAGAACATATTCAGCCAATAATGTTAAACCAAACATTAATTTGAGCGCTGGTAAAAATACAGTTAACTTCTTACTTGGTGATTTAAAACCAGATCATATTAAATCCATAGATATTAAGAATTTAACTTTCTATATAGATATTGCTACTATTGATTATTTAAAAACACAACCAGGAACTGCAATTTCATACGCATTTGGTAATATCGAAGTCGACCTTACTGATTCTAAGACAAGTAATATCAATACATATTTAATTATCTCAACAGTAATATTTGTCGTTGTATTTGCTGGTGCTGCTATTGGATTATATTTCTATAGACGTAATAAATACAAAAATGATGAATTTAATAGAATGAATACAAAACGTTATATTAAATCAAGCGTAACAGCATTTATTGGTACTGGAAGTATTTATTATTTGATACTCTTCATTTTCCATAGATCTAATTCTTTAAGTAACACAACAATTGTTTCTAACCCTTGTGACGTACCAATTGTTATCTTTGGTATCCTAAGCATAATCATGATAGGTTACTATGCAAGATTCTTCCTTATTACTTATAAGGATCATAAGACAAAGAAACAAATCGAAAAATTAAAACTCAATTCCGTCGACGATAAACAAGACGATGGAACTAACTAAATAACCAATATAAAAGGAGCAAAATATGGAAATTAGAATTAAGAACCTTACAAAAGTTTTCCCAGGTGACCTTAAGAAACACATTCGTGATACAGTCGCAGTTAAAGACTTAGATATCACTATTCCAGATGGTAAATTAGTCGGTCTTTTAGGACCTTCAGGTTGTGGTAAATCAACAACTTTATACATGATTTCTGGCTTACATAGCATTACAAGTGGTGAAGTTTGGTTTGGTGACGAAGAAGTCACAAATCTTTCGCCAGAAAAAAGAGGTATTGGTTTAGTTTTCCAAAACTACGCTTTATACCCACATATGACAATCTTTAAGAATATCGAATTTCCACTTCGTAACCTTAAAGTTGAAGTCCCACTTGTCACTTTCTTCGATTATTTCATCGATGCAAAAGTCGCTTCTATCAAAACAGATTTAGAAAAACAAGATATGTATGAAGGCGTCTCACTCTTATTACGTAAGATGGGTGTCAAGAAGCCTGAAGTATCTTTAGAAGATGATTATGTTAAAGTAGCTTTAAGAAATGTACCAGAATCTTTCCATAACCTTTTCATTGAAAATTTAAATAAGGTTGTTAATCCGATTGAAATTAAAGAATCAAAAGTTCAAACAAGTGAAGCTCAATTTGATACAAACGTTAGAGCAATCGTTAACGCTTATGATGAAACTGAAATCGTCAACGTTTCATTTGAAGCAAAACTTGGTAAAGATTTTAATACAAATTTAATTGATGATACTATCAAAACATGTAAAGCAACAGCTAAAAAATACGGAAAAGTTTTAAACGTTTCTATTACAAGAGTCCAAGGCGGCTTTGAAATTTTAGCTAGAATCAATAACATTGCTCGTGGCAAACTTGAAGAGATGGAAAATGCTTTATCAGCAAATGACAAAGTTAAATTCTTATCAACAAATACAGTTATAACAAATGTTGTCAATAAGAAGTTTGTCAACGATTTCAAACAAATTATTAAAACAAAAGGCATTAGATACTCAGATTTAAAGATTTACTTTGATGGTAAAAATACACGTGTTTTCTTTAAACTTAAACAAGCTTCCAAAGAAATCACCGATGAAATAGTTAAAGAGTTAACAGATAATTTAAGTCTTTCAGATGTTAAGACAGAAACTAAATCCGCTGTTACTCATAGACGTTTAACTAAAGAAGAAAGAAAAGATATCGTTGTTGAAACAGCAAAACTCGTTCAAGTTGACGAATATTTACAAAGAAAGCCATCACAACTTTCTGGTGGTCAACAACAACGTGTTGCTATTGCTCGTGCTTTAGTTAAAAGACCAAAGGTTCTTCTTTTAGACGAACCACTTTCAAACTTAGACGCTCGTTTAAGATTACAAACTCGTGAAGAAATTAAGAGAATTCAAAGAGATACAGGTATTACAACTGTATTCGTTACTCATGACCAAGAAGAAGCAATGTCAATTTCTGATCAAATTGTCGTTATGAAACTTGGTGTTATGCAACAAATGGATTCTCCACAAACAGTTTATAATAATCCAGCTAACTTATTCGTTGCTCAATTCTTAGGAACACCTCCAATTAACGTTTTCAAAGGTGAAATCAAAGATGGTAAGGTAATGATTGGAACAGATGTCATTTATGAACTTGAAGATAAAGTAGAAGATAGACCTGTTACAGTCGCTATTAGACCTGAAGGATTTGCTCTTGGTAAAGAAGGCGATAAAGTTGGTCTTCAAGCTGATGTTGATATGGTTCAAATTCTTGGACGTGATATCTCAATCGTCGCTAAAAATGAAGCTTGTACAAAAATACACAAGAATTGATAAACTGACTCATGAAGTTGCTAGAGAGTTTATAGAAAAGATTATCATCCACAAGGCAGAAAAGGTCGATGGTCATAGACAAATGAAGATAGATATCTTCTATAACGGAATCGGCAAAGTCGATTTACCAAAAGAAAAAGCGTAGCAATTCAGGAATTAACCTGTTTGAACTTCGCTGTTTTTATACGGGAATAAAATCCCTAACGGGCTTGATACTTGTATCAAACCTATGCTTTTCTTATGGCAAAGATGAACCATTTTAATACAAAAATGCTAACACCCTTTCGTTTTTTGAAAACACCCTGATTTTTTATAGAATGCAGCAAGTTAAATTGGAATTTATCTATATATTTATTAATAAATTTTTACTTATTTCAAGCTCACATAAACCTTCTTCTTATTCTATACCCCAAGGTTCTAAAGTGCTTACCATGTATGATTCTATTTTTTCTTTTAAACTATACAACCTATAATACAATTTGTTGGAAACTTTTTTGTAAACTCTTCATTAGAAACTACAGGGCACTTTTCAATAAATTCATGTTTCTTTCCTCTATAGTCAATAAATTCACATAAAACGAATTCAGGATAACCTGAATCATCTATTAACTTAGTTGCTATCACTTTTATATAAAACATATCAATACCTCCATCTAATCAATAAATTCTAAATAATCGCTCAGTTCATAGCCTGAAAATGGTAACTCTAGTTCTTTTAAATTATATGAAATGTTTATTATCCCTGCATCTTTTAACCATTCTTCTGTACAAAAATAATCTCTTGTTTTTGCACCATGACACATTTTTGCATAAAATAGTTGATTAAATATTTTGTTAATTCAAACAAATATTAAAAAGCAAATAAAAGTGCTCTTATGATTATTTAAGAGCACTTTATTGATATTTAAAAATATATTATTTAAATAATACTATTTTCGATATCCACATTTTGGGCAAACACCGCTTTCATCTAATAAGACACCACATAGAGGACATCTATCTTTAGTATCGTTTACTTCATAAGTTTCCGTAGCCGCATTTACTCCACTTGTAAATGTTAAACGCACAATGTTTAGTTTGTCTTTTAATAGAGAATAAACAATTTTAATCATTCCTTCGACAGTCATTGTTTCTTTTGTTACTACCAAACGACATTCAGGATAAGCTTTACAAAGTTCATTTTCAAAAGCTTCACCTTTCATTGTGTTAGTACGTGATCCGTTGCGGATACCTTGTTTTTCGTATACGTCTAATACAGCTGGTAGTAGCGGGTCATCTTCTCTTAATACTAAAGCGTGATCAAAATTCTTTAGTACATCCCAAGCAATTTTCTTTATTTCATTGCATGGAAAGACCATATTTACTCCGTCATTAACTGAATCTTCTACTTCAATTGTCAATACTCCAGTATGTCCATGAAGGTATTGAGCTTCTCCTTTAAATCCATAAAAACGATGTGCATACTGTAAATCTAATGTTGTAATACTTCTCATTTGTTTTCTTCCTTTCTGCATCTTTGATGCTATCTTTTTTTATCTTGGCAAGATTTACAAATTCCCGTAAATAAAATCTCATGATTATCCGTTTGGAATCCTTCTGGAAGAACAATAGTATCTTCTAAATGATCAGAAGTTTTTATTGTGACATCAAAGATTTTCCCGCATTTATTACATCTTGCATGATAATGTGGAATAATTATATGGTCAAAACGATCGACATCGCCTGGTAGGGTGATTTTTTTGATTAGATGATCATCCGCTAAAATACGAAGATTACGATAGACAGTAGATTTACTAATATGCGGATATTTTTCATGAATATATTCATAAACTGTTTCACTAGTTACATGACAAGCAAGTTTATTAACAGCATTTAAGATAATCTCTTTGTGAATCGTATTTCGTTTCATCGTTTCCTCCTTATTAATAATTATTCCTAATTAATTATAATTCTTAATAATAAAAAAGTCAATTAAATTGATTAAATTATTTTGAAATTGATTAAATAATTTTGAAATTGTTAATCTCATTTAAGTCTCAATTTTTCTCAAATAATACCTTCCGTTTTTTTAATACCCCTATCGTTTTTTAGAAGCATCTTTCGCTTTTTTAATGGGTCTATCGTTTTTTTAAAGGACCTTTCGTTTTTGAGAAGTTTTATAAAAATGAAAAAATCCTGAAGGTTAAACTAAACTATACCCTGTAAAATGGACAAAACAAATTGTGTCGAACCTTAAAAATGGA
>ERZ780185.710-NODE-710-length-18025-cov-2.901002_pt1 | contig 18025 bp, 9 predicted proteins | sample MGYA00511365_ERZ780185 | MGnify/ENA primary metagenome ERZ780185 (study PRJEB29588, sample SAMEA2151606) | human gut metagenome | biome: human gut; feature: human-associated habitat; material: faeces | place: Denmark | collected 2008/2010 ...
CAGGTCGCAATCCGGCTGTCGTCCGACGACTCTGCGACGCTCCGGGCCACCCCGCGCAACCGCGAGGACAGGGAACACAGATCCGAGGTACGGGGACGGTTCCATGTTCTCCGGACCCCAGACCGGGCAATTCGCGGCTTTCCCCGGACACACGATCGCGCGGAAAACGTCCGGCCGGGATTCGGGACGGCTGTTCGCGGATTTGCAACGGAACCCGCAGACGGGCAAGGATCGGCAGAGATTCCGCACTGAAAATTTGGCCGATTGCGCAAAATGCCTTATCTTTGTCCTGCCTAAACCCCTTTCGGGCCGCCGGACGGAAATGTGCCGGGCATACGGAAGCAAGCACGGATAGATGCAGGAGTGGTTGAACTGGCACGCCTGGAAAGCGTGTATACCCCTAAAGGGTATCGGGGGTTCGAATCCCCCTCTCTCCGCAACAGTTCTGAATAAGATGAAAAACTAGCGGGTAAAGGTCTACAAATCTATGATTTGTAGACCTTTTTTGCTTGTCCTCCGTTTACTTTGAAAGACTTGGAAACTACGCCTTTGTAAATTAATTATAGATAATGAAAGCTGGATGACATCTCCTTTCATAATAAGGCGATGGGATAATGCATTGCCACTGCAAAGCAAGTGCATGCTTTTTGCAGTACTACTGCATTCAGCTTTGCAGTGGCGCTGCAACACATATGCAGTGTCACTGCAGCATATATGCAGTAGCGCTGCAACACGTTTGCAGTCACACTGCAGCAGATGTGCAGCGACGCTGACCCGGTAGGTGTGTACGGGATTGTATCATGTTTCGTTAAGAAGATATTATAAACTATCCTTTGAATGTCGTATTTTTGTCTATCCATAATTTAGAGTAGTCAAAGAAAGCTATGAAACACACTCGTATGAAACTAAAAACAGTGGTAAAGAACCTTCATGAAGGCTGGAAATTCCGGCAGGCGAGACTGACCAATTGGTATCCGGCTACAGTTCCGGGAGTAGTCCACACGGACTTACTGCAGAACAAGATTATTGAAGACCCGTTTTTCCGGTTGAACGAACGGGGATTGCAATGGATTGACAAGGAAGACTGGGTTTATGAAACTTGCTTTACTCTTGCTGCCGGCATGATGCGGAAAGAGAATATGGAGCTTGTGTTCGAGGGGCTGGATACTTACGCTGACGTTTATTTGAATGATGAATGTATACTGAAAGCGGACAATATGTTTCGCCGCTGGTCTATCCCCATCAGGCAGTACATCAGGGAGGAGAATAATATACTGAAGGTGTACTTCCATTCGCCGATAAAGATAGACGTCCCCAAATGGGATGCACTTCCCTACCAGTATCCGGCATCCAATGACCAGTCTGAAAACGGGGGCTTGTTCAACAAGAAGATAAGCATTTTTGCCCGTAAGGCAGGTTATCATTATGGCTGGGACTGGGGGCCGCGTCTGGTTACCTCCGGCATCTGGCGTCCGGTGTATATCAGGGCTTGGAGCGATTTGAGAATCAACGATGTGTTTATCGAGCAGAAGGAAGTCGGTGCAGGCAGGGCCGTGATTGCCGGACATGTGGAGCTGGATGCCGATAAGGATATGGACGGAGTGCTGGTCACGATAACGGATGAGGTTACTGGAAGAGTGCTTGGCGAGTGGCAAGCGGATTTGAAGCGAGGCACCAATCGGGTGACCGTTGATTTCGTCCTTCACAAGCCGAAGCTGTGGTGGAGTAATGGACTGGGGGAGCCTTTTCTTTATCGTTTCCGTACGGATATCATTGCAGGTGGGGAATTGTTGGACTCTAAAACCGAAAGGGTGGGCATACGCTCTTTGAAGGTGGTGCATCAGCCGGATAAGGACGGGCATACTTTCTATATAGAGCTGAACGGGCGTCCGGTTTTTGCCAAAGGAGCCAATTACATCCCTTCGGATAACTTCCTGCCGCGCGTCACTCCCGAGAATTATAAAAAGACGATTCTCGATGCCGCCGGTGTAAACATGAATATGTTACGCGTCTGGGGTGGAGGTATCTATGAGAACGATGTTTTCTATGATTTGTGTGATGAGTATGGAATCATGATTTGGCAGGACTTCATGTTTGCCTGCAGCATGTATCCGGCAGAAGGCGCCCTACTCGATAATATCCACCAGGAGGCGGTGGACAATGTGAAACGTTTGCGCAATCATGCCTGCATTGCTTTGTGGTGTGGAAATAATGAATGCCAGGATGCCTGGCTGGGCTGGGGCTGGAAGCGCGAGATAGAACGGCAGAACAAGGAATATGCCGACAAGATTTGGGCACAGTACCGGCAGCAGTATCATGTCACCTTACCCGGGGTGGTCAGGGAGTATGCACCCGGAACCTTCTATTGGCCTTCTTCTCCTTTTGCATTCGAGGGAGAGATGTCCGGTACTACTGACGGGGACCGTCACTATTGGAGTGTCTGGCATGGTAAAGCACCCATTTCCGATTATGACAGCGAGAAATCCCGCTTTTTCAGCGAGTACGGCTTTCAGTCTTTTCCAGAGTTCGAGTCTGTCAAGCGCTATGCTCCTTACCCCGAAGACTGGGATATACGTTCCGAGGTGATGATGTCCCATCAGCGTGGTGGCGACCATGCCAACGAGCTGATTGAGACTTATCTGTTGAATGAATATAAAAAGCCGCGTGATTTCCGGGCATTCCTTTATATGAACCATGTGCTGCAGGGAGATGCCATCAAGACGGCCATCGAGTCGCACCGCCGCCAGATGCCGTATAATATGGGGACACTTTTCTGGCAGCACAATGACTGTTGGCCCGTAGCTTCCTGGGCGAGCCGTGACTATTACGGACGCTGGAAGGCGCAGCACTATTATGTCCGCAAGGCCTATGATGACATCTTGATTTCTCCGGTAGTGGAGGGGGATGATTTGAAAGTATATGCAGTGTCCGACCGCTTGGAGAATACTTCCGGCCGGCTGCAACTCCAGGTCTGCCAGTTCGACGGAACCGTGGTTCATCACTGGGACAAGTCTGTCGGCATCTCCGGTAATGACAGCCGTGTCTGTTTTTCCGCACCGCTTGCCAAGCTGCTGGAGGGGGCGAATAGAGGAACGGTATATGTCCGCGTAGACTATACGGACAAATCGGGCAGGGTGTACCATAATAACTACTGTCTGGGCAAGCAGAAGGATATGGATTATCCGAAGGTGGATTTGCAGACTGAAGTCCGTTCCATTGAAGGCGGATATGAAGTGACGGTATCGGCAGACAAGTTTGCCCGTGCTGTATGCTTGTCCGTTGCTGACAATGAAAGTGTGTATAGCGACAATTATTTTGATGTCCAGCCGAAGAGCAGCGTGCAGGTGCAGGTCAGGACGCGATTGTCTGCCGAAGCGTTCAACGGTTCGTTGAGACTGACTTGCCTGAACAATGAATTCTGATACTCGCCATCCGGACGTTGGCATGCTTCTTTCGTCCGGATGTTTTTTACATAAAGATAATATGCTGCTTCAGTATAGTTGATATTTGTGTCCTCAGCTGATTGGCATTGATAGGTTTAGCCATATATGCGTCGAAGCCGTTTTCCATGACCTGCTGTTCATCAGAAGCATAGGCAAAGGCGGTGACGGCTATGATGGGGACTTGTGTAGAGTATTTGCGTATTTCCCTGGTCGCTTCGTAACCATTCATCACCGGCATGTTGATGTCCATCAAAATAAGCTGCGGGTCGTATTCCCTGAACATATTCACGGCTTCCTGACCATTCCACGCATGTATCAGATTGTAGTCTTTTCGTAGGATGGACTCAATCAACCGGAAGTTGCTGTCATGGTCTTCGGCAACCAAGACGGTGATTTTCTGCTTTTTTACTTTTATAGGTTCGGTCTTGCTTTCTGCCTGCCGGATGTGGCTTGTCGGCACATAGGGGAGGGTGAACCAGAAAGTAGAGCCTTCGCCGGGCTTGGAAGTCAGTCCGATATTGCCTCCCATGTGCTGTACCAACATCTGGCAGATGGATAATCCCAGTCCGGTGCCTTGGGCAAAATTGTTGAGCTTGACAAAGCGGCCGAATATGCTCTCTTGTTTGTCTTCGGGGATACCGCATCCCGTATCGGATACGTAGAAATAAAGCATCTTGTCGTCTTGCAGCTTGTAGCCAAAACGGATACTGCCTTCTTGGGTAAACTTAATGGCATTGGTCACCAGATTGATGACGAGTTGAGACAAGCGGTTACGCTCGGAGTGGATGTGGCATTCGGGCAGTCCGGGCTCAAAGGAGAGGGTGACATTCTTTTCGGGCGATAGCTTCAGGCAGAGCGAACTTTCCAGCTCTCTCATCACTTTGTTCAATTCAAAATCCGTATCAATGAATTCCATTGTGCCTGCTTCTATCTTTGACAAGTCCAGAATGTCACTGATGAGTTGCAGCAGCAAAGTATTGTTGTTCTCAATGATGCTGACGTATTCTTGTTTTTCTTCCTCCTCTTCGGTGGAAGCCAATATTCCGGAGAATCCCACAATGGCATTGAGCGGCGTACGGATTTCATGGCTCATGTTGGCGAGGAATGCGGATTTCAGTTTATTCGACTCTTCCGCACGGTTCTTGGCGGAAACCAGTTCCGTCTCCATCTTTTTCCGTTCGGTGATAACCAGCGAAGAGCCCACCAGGGTCAGCGGCTTATTGTTCTCGTCGTAGGTTTCTACGGCGGCCTGGGCCTCCACCCAGTCGAAGTGTTTGTGTCTGTCGGCATGATTGATGACGCGGTATTCCTCCTTGACTTTCTGGATACGTCCCTCAATCAGGTCTGTATAGGCTTGTTTCACTTTTTCCAGGTCTTCCTTGTGTATTTTGGAGAAATACTGGCTGTCGGGTACGGACAGCTGTTCATCGTCCATGATACCGGCATTATTGCTGAGCTCTATCGGCTTGTTGACATCGCAGAGTATGGTGTGTGTCCGGAGGTTCCATTTCCATGGTACGATGTTGGCAACGTCGAGTGCCATGGAAAGTTTCCGGTTTGTCGAACTCAACTGTATTTGAGTGTGGTGCAACTCGGTGCTGTCAACGCAGAAGACGTGCATGTATTCGCCATTGTCGCTTGCCTTGACTACAATGTCGTAGAAAGTGTCTATCTTCTTGTAATAATAGGGGAAAGTTACGGAACGTTTCTCCTTCAATGCAATATTCATGAAATGGAGGAACTCGTTCATGGATTCGGGAAATAGTTCGCTTCCCCGCTTGCCGACAGCCTCTTTGCGCATGATAAATCTGTCTTCGAAGAATTTGTTGACATCTATATATAAGGTGTCAGTAATGCGCCCTTTTTCATCTTTTATAAGTTTTTCATACATGTATAGGATGGGCATGTTGTTTATCAGATTGCGGTATTTGAGATTGCTGTCCAGTTGTTGCTGCTGTAATCTTTTGATTCTATTCAGTGACTGTAGGCGGAGATATTGGAAAAAGAACAGTAGAGCTATGATTGCGGCAATGATACTGATAATGACATATTCGTACTTCTCCCAGAAGGTGGGAGGCATGTTGTAGAATATGGTACCCTTGGGGCATAGCTTCGGATTCAGGTCACGCTGCAGAAGAGACTTATAGTTGAATACGGGGGATCCGTCGTCGGGATAGTAGAACGGGATGTTGCGTGCCGGGGTACCGTTCAATATCTTGTGGATGGTTTCCAGTAGCCGGGCATTATAATTCTCTTTGTTGTAAATGTATCCGCCTACAATCCCCCCTTCTTCTTCAATACCGATGGCCCTTAGCGAAAACAAAGGGATGGGGGCGGTAGAGATGACCCGGTGGGAGTTACTCCTCATGATATTGTCATGGGGAGAGCTCTTGTACAGCCAGGATGAAAAGATGACTCCGGTAGTATGGGGACTCACGTGGTTCAGTATATTGAAAAGGCTGTCCGTCCGGATGTCCTTCGCACTCAAGAACTGGTAATCCAACTCCGGATACTTTTCACGGATAATCTCGGACAAGTCATAGTCGTTCTGCTGGCAGATGTATGTTTCATCCCCTATATACATGACCTTATCCATTTGGGGGATGAGTTGCTTCATGAGTTGCAGGTTCTCGTTCAGGTATACACTGGATTGCATTAAGGTCAGATTGTACTTCTTCTGTAGGTCACTGATGGGAATACGCTCTGTGCGGGGCAGGGCGTGCTCGCGTATCATTGTTTCCTTAGGACCGGTATAATCCCTCTCACCACATAATATCATGGGGATATCGGGCCACTGCCGGTTCAGTTCATCGCACATGATGAAACTTCCGCATCCGATAAGCACGATAAGTTTAGGGTTCTTGTAACTCTTGAACAAGCTCTCTTTGAATGTCTCCAGTTTATTTTCCTCGTCAAGTGTCAGCATTTTCATGTGTGCGGTGTATACTCCGATGTGGCTGTTCTGTGATGCCATGTTCACAATGGAGGTGATGAAATCATTACTCCAGGGATTGGCTTCTGTATAAGTGTTGATTATCAGAATATCGTCGACGTCTGTTGCGGGAGATTTTCCATATAGGGTGTCTGTGCAGGTGAACGAGCAGAGTATTGCAATTACTGCTCCCAGTATGTATTTCATATCCTTTGGACCGTTTTAATGTTTGCTATTGTGAAAATTCTTACAAATGTAGGGGTTTCCCGGTGGATAGACAAAGAAAAAGATGAATTTAAGCGGGATATGGAAAAATAAAGCGGAGCAACATATTGCAATGTCACTCCGCTTCTCATTGAGATGTTGAAAGATGTGTTTTCAGGAGATTTAGTTGTTTTCTTTTTTAATGTCTATGGTCATGAACCGTTCACCGTCATATAGACTTTTGACACGGATGTTCAGTCCTTTTTTCTCTTTCAGCTGTTCCGCTATATTGTCCAGCTTGAAGGAGGCCAGTCCGGTGCCCAGCGTGAGCTGGCTGTCATTGTAGGCATTGTGGCGGAATTCGAGATTGACGTAATCCGGTTTGTCGTTTTCGCCGGTGGATGCTTCATTGATGACCAGGTTCAGCATGTGCTTCTTGTCTTCGTTGTTGCTGTGGTAGAATTGATATTTGATGTTCAGATACTCGCCCGTAATCCATAAATCCGTGGCGTTGATGTTGTCGTCTCCGATACTGTCCGCCTTTTCGGCAGGCATGGAGTAGATGTCTTTGGTCAGAATGTTTTCGATGTGCTTTATTTGGGCATTGTATTCGTAGCCTGGAAGTTTCTCTTCCAGTTCGCGGAAGTAGATGAAAGCCCTCTGGCCGTCTATTACGGCATAGTCGTGAACATAGGTTGTGTCACTGGGATATAGTTTACTGCCTTCGTCCAGTGAGAAATAGTAGTCTTTTCCTTCGATGACCTTTACCGTACCTACGGCGAACAAAGTGTCATATTTGTCATCCCAATCGTCCAGGCATGATTGCAATACAATGGCAGTCAGGAATAAAAGCATGGATGCTGCCAATGTCATTCTCAGTTTCTTCATAAGTGGTAGGTTTTAGCTCTTTTTCTGTTTAAAACTTATTTTTGTATTCAGAAAATGCGGTGAAAAGCTAAATACTGCGTAGTATACTGTTAAAGAAATGAAAGTATGATTTTCTTCTCTGCCTGATGCAGTATTTTTGCGCCGATTGCATTTATAGGGTAAACACGTGTTAAAAGAGAGAATGGAAGAACAGGAATTGGCAGAACGCTGTAGGCAAGGAGACAATCTTGCCCGCAAAGAACTGTATGAGTGCTATGCGGGACGCATGCTCAGCGTATGCCTCCGTTATGCAGGTGACCGGGAGACTGCCCAAGACTTGATGCATGACGGTTTTCTGAAGCTTTTTGATTCTTTCGATAAGTTCACTTGGCGGGGAGAGGGTTCTCTGCGGGCATGGATGGAACGCGTAATGGTGAATACGGTGTTGCAGTATTTGCGGAAAAATGATGTGATGAATCAGTCATCGGCCTTGGAGAATGCACCCGAAGCTTATGAGGAACCGGAAGGTTCGTCAATAGATGTCATTCCTCAAAAAGTACTGATGCAGTTTATCAGTGAATTGCCTGCCGGCTATCGTACCGTATTCAACTTATATATTTTTGAAGAGAAATCCCATAAGGAGATTGCTCGACTATTGGGAATTAATGAAAAATCCTCTGCCTCGCAGTTGACGCGTGCTAAAGCGACTTTAGCGGCAAAAGTACGTGAGTGGATGAAAAGAAATGATTAAATGAAGGAACGTATGGAAGATGAATTGTGGTTGAAAAAGATAAAGGACAAGCTGGAAGACTATTCCGAACCGCTGCCGGTTGCCGGATGGGAGCGGTTGGAGAAGGAATTGTCCGTTTCCGGAGCTCCGATAACCGGACCGCATAGGATGATACCTTTCCGTCGCTGGGCGGTGGCCGCGGCAGCTGTGTTGCTGGTGGCGGTTTCGTCCGTCAGTCTGTGGCTGTTGCAGAGTCCGGTAGGGAATGAAATGCGGCATACGTCAGTGCCTGCTTTGGCTGTGGCTCCGGACGTCTTGCCGGAACAGACGGTACCTGCCGTACGGACTAATTCCATAGAGCCTGCCTATCGGGCACATGGAAATGCATCGGCACCCAATAGGGAGGCAAGTCGCCCTTTGGTTGCACAACATATCAGAATATCGGTTGGCGATGAACAGCAGGAGGAAATGTTGCCGGTTGAAACTACAGATGAGGCTGTCGGTATTGGGCAGCAGGCGGAAGAACCGGTAGTGGAAGATACAGACCATGAAACTACAATGCAGGCAGAGGAACCGGAGAGAACAAGGGAAGACCGCTATCGTCCGTCAGGCCGGGACAAACTGCATCTTCCGGAAAAAAACAGTTCTGGTAGGGATACTAAAGGATGGGCGGTTGGCTTGTCCGTAGGAAATACGGGAGGTTTTTCATTGGCGAATGAAGGGGAAGCGAATGTGATGTCGGACTACATGCCTGGAAGTCCTATTTATGGCGGTAACGTAGATTTATCCTCTACGGCCAATGGCATTGTTACTATTCCCGACGGGCAGGAACTGGTTTTTAAGGATGGTATGCCCTATCTGCAAAGACGCGAAAAGAAAATTGCGGATATAGACCATAAACAACCGCTCAGTTTCGGTGTTTCGGTGCGGAAAAACTTGGCGAAGGGTTTCTCTGTGGAAAGCGGGCTGACGTATACCTATCTTGCTTCTGACGTAAGGTATGAGGGCAGCTCGGAAAAGATAAGCCAGAAGCTGCATTATATTGGCATTCCGGTACGGGCCAACTGGAACTTTGTGGATACAAAGAACTTTACGATGTATGTTTCGGCGGGGGGTGCCATTGAAAAATGTGTGTATGGCAAGATTGGTACTGAGAGTGAGACTGTGAAACCGGTACAGCTTTCTGTCATGGGTGCTGTCGGTGCCCAGTATAACATAAGCAATAGGGTTGGCTTGTATGTGGAACCGGGAGTATCCTATTTCTTTGATGACGGTTCGTCGATACAGACTATACGCAAGGAGAACCCGTGTAACTTTACGTTGCAGGCCGGCATACGTCTTACTTATTGATGGCAGGACAGACATGTTTTTGTCCACTTTCTTGTAGATTCAGAATTTTCTTAATAACTTTCGGCCGTGTTTCTTCGTTGGTGGATGAAGGGACACGGTTTTTTATTGGTTGAGAAGAAAGAAAGTAGGTCGGGACATGCCCGGCAATATAACAAACACGTAGTAAAATAGACAAAATGAAGATTAAAAAGAAAGTAGCCTTAAGCGGGCTATTGCTTTGTTGTGCAATCACGGCAAAAGCACAAGTGTGCATTACTCCCCAGGCGGAGCAGCGTGCCAGGGAGTTGGTTTCTCAAATGACTCTGGAAGAAAAAATCGATTACATTTCCGGTCCCAAATCTTTTTATATCCGGGCTGTGCCCCGGCTTGGCATACCCGAAATCAGGATGGCCGATGGTCCGCAAGGCATACGTAACAATACTCAAAGTACCCTGTATCCTTGTGGTATCTTGTCGGCTTCGACATGGAACCGTAAGTTGGCTAGAGAACTGGGACATGGTTTGGCCCGGGATGCAAAGGCCCGTGGGGTAAGTATTCTGTTGGGGCCCGGAGTCAATATCTACCGTTCTCCTCTATGCGGGCGAAACTATGAGTATTTTGGTGAAGACCCTTATCTGACGGGCGAAACAGCCAAAGAATATATTCTGGGAGTGCAGGAAGAGGGAGTCATGGCTACGGTGAAGCATTTTGCAGCCAATAACCAGGAGTGGAGCAGGCATCATGCCAGCTCGGATGTGGATGAACGCACGTTGCAGGAAATTTATTTTCCCGCGTTCCGAAAAGCTGTGCAGGAAGCAGGAGTAGGAGCGGTCATGGATAGCTATAATCCGCTGAACGGGGTGCATGCCACCGAAAACAGCTGGCTGAACATTGATGTATTACGCAAGCAGTGGGGATTTAAAGGTATCTTGATGTCCGACTGGACATCTGTATATTCCGGTGTGGGAGCCGCTAATGGAGGGTTGGATTTGGAAATGCCCGTCGGTAAATTCATGACCAGGGAGATTCTTATTCCGGCAATAGAGAATGGTATCGTGAAGGAAGAGACCATTGACGCCAAAGTCCGGCATATACTCCAGACATTGATTGCTTTTGGAGCACTTGATACTCCGAGAGAAGATAAATCTATCGATAAAGACAATGCACAGTCTAAGGAAATTGCACTTGACTTGGCGAGGGAAGGAGTAGTGTTATTGAAAAATGACAACGGTACGTTGCCTTACCGGAACGGTAGAACATTGGTAATCGGGCCTAATGCCGATATTATTCCCACAGGAGGAGGAAGCGGATTTGTCACCCCTTATTCGGTAGTGTCACTCTATGACGGTATGGTTCAGTTGAAGGGCGGCAGACAGATAGAGCTGCTGTCTGACAGCATTCTTTATAAGGATATGTCCCAACAGATTTATACGGATGGCAGTTTTACGCAAAACGGTTTTAAGGGCGAATATTATAATACTCGTAATCTTACCGGAGAACTCTTTCAAGCTGCCATAGAGCCTGCCATAGACCATGCCTGGAAATACGGTGCACCGTTCGACGGCATGCCGGTAGATCAGTTTTCTGCCCGTTGGACGGGAGTTTACAAGGCTGACAAGGATGGAACTGTCAAGTTCCAGCTGGCTGGCGATGACGGATACCGTCTGTTTGTAAACGATAAGCTGATTACCGGAGATTGGGGGAACCATTCATTCAGTACCCGCAGTGCATTTATGCAGGTCAGTGCAGGGGAGATATACCGGTTGCGTATTGAATATTTTGATAATGTGGGTGAGGCGACTGTCAGTTTCCAGGCAGGAATGATGGATGAGGAGCGTTTGGCCTCTTCACTGAAGCATGCCAGGAATGTTATTGTATGTGCCGGGTTCAACAGCAGTACAGAAGGTGAAGGGTTCGACCGTCCGTTTGCATTGTCATACGGGCAGGAATATCTCATTAATAAAGTGGCTTCACTTCATGATAATGTGGCTGTGGTGGTGAATGCCGGAGGTGGAATAGATTTCCGCAATTGGGGGCAGAGTGTACAAGCTATTTTGATGGCATGGTATCCGGGGCAGGAGGGTGGAAAGGCCCTTGCCGAAATCATTACGGGCAAGCTTTCGCCAAGTGGCAAACTACCAGTCAGCATCGAGGAAAAATGGGAAGATAATCCGGTATATGGTAATTATTATGACAATCGCAATGTACCTCATAAACGGGTGCAGTATGCCGAAGGTGTTTTCGTAGGTTATAGGGGATATGACCGGAACGGAAAGCAGCCGCTTTATCCTTTCGGGTATGGACTGTCATACAGTAGTTTTGAATATAGTAATCTGAGTGTTGAGAAGACGGGGGGAAGCCGGGTTACGGTAAGCTTTGACATCAAGAATACCGGAAAGATGGATGCTGCGGAAGCGGCTCAGGTATATGTGCGGGATGTGGAATGTTCTGTTCCGCGTCCATTGAAGGAGTTGAAAGGCTACGATAAGGTTTACTTGAAGAAGGGTGAAACCAAGCGCGTTCGGATATTGCTGGATGAGGAAGCCTTTGCCTACTATGATGTGGAATCACATCGGTTTGTAGTGGAAAAGGGGACTTTTGAGATTCTGGCAGGTCCTTCTTCAGCTGATTTACCATTGAAGGCAACTGTTGTTTTATGATAAAATAAATATCAAAACAAGAATGGCAGTATGAAAAAGATAATAATACTGATGGTTTGTCTGTGGGGACTTGGTAACACCTTTACCTCGGCACAAACTACGGAGAAGGAGAAATTCATCTCAAGCTTGATGAAGCAGATGACGCTGGATGAAAAGATAGGCCAGCTTGCACAATGCACCTACCGAGGGAATTTTACCGGACCCGACGGTGGAAATATTCCTAAAGAAGAGTATGTCCGGCAAGGCAGAATAGGCTCTATGCTGAATGTGATAGGAGTAAAGGACATACGCCGTTATCAAGAACTTGCTCTGCAGTCGCGTTTGCGTATTCCTTTAATTTTTGGACTGGATGTTATCCACGGCTATCGTACCGGGTTTCCGCTTCCTCTTGCCGAGGCTGCAAGTTTTGATTTGGCCATGATTGAGGAAGCTGCACGCTACAATGCTTTGGAAAGTGCCGCCGATGGTTTGAACTGGGTTTTTGCCCCGATGGTGGATATTTCGTGGGACGCACGTTGGGGACGCGTCATGGAAGGGGCCGGTGAGGACCCTTATTATGGTTCTCGGGTAGCGGAGGCGCGTGTCAGAGGCTTGCAAGGAGACGATTTGGCAGACACGACGACTGTCATGGCATGTATGAAACATTTTGCCGGATATGGTGCACCGATAGCAGGAAAGGAGTATAATAGTGTGGATATGTCAATGGGCCACTTTGCCAATTTTTATATGCCTCCCTATAAGGCGGCCATAAAGGTAGGAGCAGCTACCGTGATGAGTGCTTTCAATGATTTTAATAATATTCCTTGTACTGCCAATGATTTCTTGCTCAACCGGCTATTGAGAGAGCAGTGGGGATTTAAGGGATTTGTTGTGTCCGATTATAATTCGGTAGAGGAATTGGTGAACCACCGTTATGCTGTTGACAAGAAAGATGCCGCAGCCAAAGCGCTGAATGCTGGTCTGGACATGGAGATGGTAAGTACCTGCTACTTGACTTATCTGAAGGAGCTTGTTCAAGAAGGGAAAGTAAAGGAGAGTGTGCTTGATGATGCAGTACGGCGTATATTGGAGAAGAAATATGAGTTGGGATTGTTTGAGGACCCTTTTCGCTACTGTAATCCGGAAAGAGCGGCCAGAATACTCAATGCGCCCGAAGTCCGTAATGCTTCGCTCCGTATGGCCGAGCGTTCCGTTGTATTGCTGGAGAATAGGGAATCCGTACTTCCGTTGACGGCACAGACGAGGAAGATAGCCTTGATAGGAGGACTCTCAAAATCCCAATACGATATGGCAGGCGCTTGGGCCGCCACTACGGACCGGAGCAAAGTGGTGACCTTGTATGATGCACTGGTCCGGAAAGGACTGGAGGTGAACTATGCTGAAGGCTATGATATGAAGAGCAATCAATTGACCGGACTGCAGGAAGCATTGCAGGCTGCTGAGGCTTCGGATGTCATTGTTGTGGCGGTAGGCGAGAGATTCGGTCAGAGTGGCGAGAAGGCTTCCAAAGTGAATATAGCCATACCCGAGGGGCAGCAGAAGCTGGTGTCGGAACTGGCAAAGACTGGAAAACCTGTCATTGCTCTTGTCATGTGTGGGCGTCCGGTAATCTTCAATGAGATAAGGGAACATGCTGATGCGGTACTGTGTACTTGGTGGTTGGGGAGTGAGGCCGGCAACGCCATATGCAATGTGTTGTGGGGAGAGTATAATCCTTCGGCTAAATTGCCCATGACATTTCCTGCACACGTAGGGCAGATTCCCATTTATTACCAGAATAAGAGTACCGGTCGTCCTACCGCATTGCAACAGACTTATAAGGCATCTTATATCGATGCTTCCACTGAGCCTGCCTATCCTTTCGGATATGGGCTTTCGTACACGGATTTTGGATATTCTGATTTGAAACTGCTGCCGGGCAAGGCTGCAGGCGTCCATACGGAGGTGTCGGTAAAAGTGACTAATACCGGTAAGTGTGCAGGAGAGGAAGTAGTTCAATTGTATGTGCAGGATAAGGTAGCCTCTGTTACGCGTCCGATAAAGGAATTGAAGGGCTTCAGGAAAATTCATCTGAATGTGGGTGAAAGCAAAACTGTAGCTTTTCAGATAACTGACGATGCACTGGGATTCTATGACAATGAGATGAATTATATGGTAGAATCTGGTGATTTCGTCTTTATGGTGGGTGGCAGTAGTGATGATGTACAGCAGATTACCTATAACTTGAAAGAATAGGATTCTTGTCCTATAAATGAAAAGCAAGGCTGTCTGGAATCATATCCGGACAGCCTTGCTTTTCTGTTTTAGTTGGTTATCACATTCGTGAAATACTCTTTGAACAGTTTTTCTGCCCGTTCCAGTTGTTCCGGAGTATTTTCCTTCACTTCTTTCAATTTGTAATCCCATCCCATGACTTCGTATTTGTGAACGCCCAGACGGTGGTAAGGAAGTATTTCCACCCGTTGTATCTGCCGGTATTTGCCGAGATTTTCACCCAGCAGGCGGATGTCTTCTTCCGAATCGCTGTAACCGGGAACCAGTACATAACGCAGCCAGAAGGGGCGTTCATGTTCTTCGAGCCAGGCAGCGGTGCGGAGTGTCTGTTCGTTGCTCCGTCCCGTCAGCGTACGGTGGCGTTCGGGATTGAATTGCTTGATGTCCAGCAGCACGAGGTCAGTCAGGCTAAAGAGCTCTTCCACCTTTTCATTCCAGATGCCTCCGTTACTGTCCAGGCAGATATGGATGCCGTTCGCCTTCAGCTCCTTGAAAAGAGGAATCAGCGCTTCTGCTTGCAGGGTAGGCTCGCCGCCGGAGAAGGTAATGCCTCCTTTTTTTCCGAAGAATACTTTTTGGCTGACAGCCATGTGCAGGATTTCTTCCGGGGGGGTGGGGGTGCCTCCTTTTACATCAATCGTATCCGGATTGGCACAATACAGACAACGGAACGGACATCCTTGCAGGAAAACGACGAGCCGGAGACCCGGCCCGTCGAATGTTCCCATACTTTCGTAGGAGTGTACATTTATCATATTACATTCTTTCGTGGAATGAACGGCTGATGACTTCCAACTGATGCTCGCGGCTCAACTTCACGAAGTTCACGGCATAGCCGGAAACGCGGATGGTGAGTTGCGGATACTTTTCAGGATGTTCCATGGCATCTTCCAGCATTTCGCGGTTCAGTACGTTTACGTTCAAATGGTGGGCACCTTTGGTGAAGTAGCCGTCCATCATGGTTACCAGGTTCTCTACACGTTCTTCCGGTGTCGGGCCCAGTGATTTAGGAACAATGGAGAACGTATTGCTGATGCCGTCCTGCGAGTCGCGGTAGCGCAATTTGGCTACGGAGCTCAAGGAAGCGATGGCACCGTTCTTGTCACGTCCGTGCATTGGGTTGGCACCCGGAGCAAAGGCAACACCTTTGGCGCGTCCGTCCGGAGTGGCACCGGTCTTCTTGCCGTACATCACGTTGGAGGTGATAGTCAGCAAGGAAAGGGTGGGACGGGCATTCTTGTAGACAGGCAGCTTTTTCAGTTCTTCGCTGAAATAGTAAACGAGGTCTACTCCCAGGTGGTCCACACGGTCGTCATTATTGCCGAAGCAGGGGAATGAGCCTTCAGTGTCGAAACCTTCGGTCAGGCCGATTTCGTTGCGGCGTGCAGTGACTTTGGCATATTTGATGGCGGACAGTGAGTCTATGGCGATGGAAAGGCCGGCAACACCGTATGCCAGATTGATGCGTGGGTTGGTATCGATGAATGCCATCTGGGCCTTCTCATAATAATACTTATCATGCATGTAGTGGATGATATTCATGGCCTCGTTGTAGACACGGGCTATTTCAGTCAGTACCTTCTTGTAGTTGGCCATAACTTCCTCAAACTTCAGTGTCTCGCCGGTCAATACGGGAATACCTTTCACCATGACAGTTCCGGTGTTTTCGCAACGGCCACCGTTGATGGCAAGCAGCAGGGCCTTGGCAAGGTTGGCACGTGCGCCGAAGAACTGGATTTGCTTGCCGATGGCTTGGTAGGATACACAGCAGGCAATGCCGTAATCGTCGCAGTTGCGCACTTCGCGCATCAGGTTGTCGTTTTCGTACTGGATGGAGCTGGTATCTACGGAAACTTTGGCGCAGAAATCCTTGAAGCCTTCCGGCAGTTCGGGACTCCACAGTACGGTCAAGTTTGGTTCCGGAGAAGGACCGAGGTTGTATAGCGTCTGCAAGAAGCGGAAAGAAGTCTTGGTGACTTTCACGCGTCCGTCATTGAAGCGTCCTCCGATGGCTTCGGTCACCCAAGTCGGGTCACCGGCAAAGATATCATTGTACGACTGCATACGCAGATGGCGTACCATGCGCAGCTTGATGACGAACTGGTCTATCAGTTCCTGTGCAAACGTCTCATTGATTTTTCCGTGAGCCAGATCGTATTCAATGAATATATCGAGGAACGAAGATACGTTACCCAATGACATGGCAGCACCGTCTTGCTCTTTGATGGCAGCAAGATATGCCATGTATACCCATTGCACGGCCTCTTGAGCTGATGTAGCCGGATGGCTGAGGTCGAGTCCGTAATATTCGCCCATAACCTTGATGTCCTTCAAAGCTTTGATTTGTTCCGCCACTTCTTCGCGTAGACGGATGCGTGCTTCGGTCATCGGGCCGGTGAGGTTGCGCAAGTCCTCCTGCTTGGCTTCAATCAGACGGTCGATGCCGTAGAGAGCCAATCGGCGGTAGCCGCCGATGATACGTCCGCGGGCATAGTTGTCGGGCAATCCGGTAAGGAATCCCAGTGAGCGGAAGGAACGGATTTCTTCGGTATATACATCGAATACGCCGTCGTTATGTGTTTTGCGGTAATGGGTGAAGATGTCTTTTACTTTATCGTCCACTTCCACTCCGTTTTCACGGCATGCTTTTGCTACCACGTTGATGCCTCCGAAAGGTTTGATGGATCGTTTCAACAGTTCATCAGTCTGCAAACCGACAATAAGTTCATTGTCCTTATCAATATACCCGGCTTTATGAGAAGTGATGGTAGATACGGTGGTATTGTCCAGTGAACGGACGCCATTGTTGTTCCTTTCTTCTTCGAGAGCCTTCAGACAGATGTCCCAGATACGTTTGGTACGTTCGGTAGGTCCCTGCAAGAAAGATGCATCCCCGGTATAGGGTGCGATGTTTTTACTGACGAAATCACTGACATTGATTTCTTTATTCCAAAGCCCATTGGTAAAGGTTTTGTTCAATTCCATAAAATTTGTTTTTGTTAGTAGGTTAGATAATGTTATCCTTTAGAGCGCACAAAAATACTGAATAAATTCCGTAATTTTATAAGAGATACTTCTCTTTTTATGTTGAACAGCATAAAATAACTATTATTAGGTAGTGAATGTCCGGGGGAGTAGAGATGTTAATACTTTCTTTATATGTGGTTTATGAATTGAAACAAGAACCGAATAATAATCTGCATTATTTACAAATGATGTAGGTTTAAGGAACAGTCGTATTCTGAACCTAATTCAGTCGTATAGTGAATGCCATTCAGTCGTATACTGAATAGGGTTCAATCGTATACTGAATGTGGTTCTTTGTAAATATACTGATAGCCAGTAAGTTATAAAACTCTGTCTTGCCCTTGATAAATTTCAACAAATAGCCTAAATGCCGTTATGTTCGTTCCGTAGTGGGTATAAACAAGAATTTTGGTATAATTGCTCTGTTTTTGTGCAGAAAAGTTTGTAGAATAAAAAATGATTTGTATCTTTGCACCGCTTTAAAAGAAAAGCACTTCTGAAAAAGAAGTTTTGGAGAGGTGGCAGAGTGGTCGATTGCGGCGGTCTTGAAAACCGTTGT
>ERZ780185.723-NODE-723-length-17840-cov-2.729154_pt1 | contig 17840 bp, 20 predicted proteins | sample MGYA00511365_ERZ780185 | MGnify/ENA primary metagenome ERZ780185 (study PRJEB29588, sample SAMEA2151606) | human gut metagenome | biome: human gut; feature: human-associated habitat; material: faeces | place: Denmark | collected 2008/2010 ...
GGTTAGCTCCGCCGCCAATCTTATTTACTTTCGTATACTCATTGCTATTCAGCCTGCCGGTTGCATTAATCAACTTTTCATTCGCATAGTATAACTTTGTACCGGCCGCTTTAAATGTAACAGGTTTTGCCCGTTTATCGCTAATCGTAATGCTGCCGTAACCTTCGATACGGTTGCTTGATACGAAATTATAAGAGAATAACAGTAAGAACAGTCTTTGCGCCAATCTGTTCCTTGAAACAATAGATGTCGTAATCTGTTCTCCGTCATCGGTATCAACACCCATATCCAGAATGCCGATTTTGTTTCCGTAAGCGATATAGACATCTTTGCCGACCGTCAGTACGTCATGCAGATCATGAACGAAAGACCTTGACGTGAAAACGCCACGACCATCCTCATACCGCGGCAGATAATGATAGATAAATATATCCTGATTTTTCCCCGGTTTAATCCACAGCTGTTTTCTTCCGGGAACATGCCACATTCTGGCTTTTTCTGTCGTGATAGTTGCCAACTGTGCATTGATATTAAGACCTACCTCAGAAGGCTGAATATTTGCATACGTGTTCGTTGGCACAAAGCTCATTAATCCTGCGTTACCCAGATAATAACTTCGGTCATCAATGCTGATAGAACTACCGCAACACAAAGCCGTTTCAGAAAGAGGATAAACAGCAAGTGTTTTCTCATGGGGATTACCCACAACTTGATATGTCCTACCGTATTCTTTATATACAATGATTGCCTTTGACAAGAAATCTATAGATACGATACAGCCAGGATCTTTATAGCCCACTTCTACATATTGCGCAGAAGAAGCATCATTTGTATTCGTTTTCCACGATTTATAATCGCCAACAGCTGACCACGTGATACGGTGTCCATAAATTGACGCTACCATGACGGAGCCGGAATGGCTGCTCACAAATTCGCAAGTCGGACTTTCATCCACAGTAGACAATATGCCTGCACCCGAAATAACTTGCAGCTTACCGCCGGAAGCAATCAATATATCATGGTCAAAAGCATGATACTTCGGAGTGCTGTTACCCGTCAGAGTCCCAAGTTTTGAGACCGTTACAAAATCGACTGTTTTGTACAGGTCGCGCCCGCAAGAAAAGTAATACTGATGGCGGTAATTGTCGTAATACAAACTTTCAATATCCGCCGTTCCCGTATAAATTATTTTCACGCCCAGCACTGTTTGAAGCGCGCCGTCCGTCGGGCTGTATTCGCAGTTAATCGCCTGCGTTAAACTCTGCATATCAATGCTTTCTGCAGGCTTGCTCCAGTCCAGACCTAATCTGAAACCGTTTGTCGAAGCAAAGAAACGCTCACCCATATTATCGCCCTCTTGCCGCTTGGATTGCCGTTGTTAAATCAGCAATAAACGCTTTATCTGCACTGGCATAATCCAGCATTAAAGATTTCTTTTTGACAAGAAATGAGACCAGCTGCACAAGCACAAAATGAAAGATTTCACTGAATGGAATCGAATCAGTTTCATCTGATACATGCGGCTTTTTCACAGCGTAAAATACATCATTGACAGTCTTTCCACCGTACGTCTGAAAAGACCCGTTCACAATGCGTACCGGATATCCCGCCGCCGGAACGAACGCTGTAAAATCACCGGGTACCGGATTATTGTTGCTAATGTCCATACTTTTTACAACTTCCCTGTCTTTCATCGGGATAAGTGCCATCGTTAAATAATCAATAGCCGCATTAATATAGGGGATATATTCCGTGCTATCGTCCAGTATTTCATTCGTATCCAGATTAATCATCGTAATCAATTCGCCTACTGTCATACGGCCAGTACCCCCTTGCTATGAAACCACCTTCATCATCCATTTGGCGTGCTATTTCAGAGATTTCGTTTTCCCAGTTCGATACAAACGATAAATCCGCCTTTAGGACGCGTGCTACCATGTAATTGACGAGCATACTTTCCATTTCTGACGGATAACCGCTGTTATCACTCATGTCTTTGTAATCTGCAGATGGGATATATATTACAGTTAATCCGCGTTGGTTTTTATCTTTCGCCGTTACCAGCTGATGGGCGGTTAAATCGTAATCAATATCATTCCCCCTTGCATCTTTCACCGAAAGAATGCGGAGTGCCATTTTTGACAATGCTACATCTGGACGTGGTTGATGGCCGCTTTCGGTCTTGCTCACTATATCCGGAATATACTGCGCCACTAACCGATGCAGAATATGATTGCCTTCGTTATAAAACTCCAGAAATTGATATGGTGTATAGTTTACCTGCGACGTATCGCCCACCTGCATATAAGCACGGTCAATTAAATCTCTTACAGTCATGGTTACTCCTTAAGAAAAGGAAAGAGGGCTTTTACAGCCCTCACCTTATCTCCATTGAAATTACTCTACAGCACCGCCGGTCATGACATGAATCACGCCATAATCTTTGCTGTTGTAGATGGATTTTTCAATACCACCGAAGAACGCGATACCGTTCCCCTGTACATTGCCGTAATCGTCTTCATCTTTAATGAATCGGGCTTCACGAGCGACCGCAAAGCATGCCGCCTGCTGACCTAAAAGCAAATTATGCACAACGTTTGCAGAAGACGCACCGGTTTTCGTATTCATGACACGTTCATATTCATACAGAACGACGCCGTCATATTCGCCGAGCGCTCCGGTGAAAATCGGGTTTTTGCTGCCGCGGATTGCCGCGTTCTGCTGTGCCGCCTGCCATACCGGATCTGCTTTCAAGTCACGCGCTGCCCATGTGCCGACAAGCATGATGTATTTCTCCTGTCCGTCAATCTTGAGCGGTTTCACTGTCGGTTCATGCATTTTAGCCTTGCGTTTTGCGCGGCCGATTACCGCACAGGTCAGCTTGTCATTAGCCGTTAAAGAAACCTCTGTTCCTGCCGTAGACGCAATAAGACGTTCACCGGTTGTCGGATTGGCGGTCAATGCGGAAATCAGCTTGTTATCTTTCCAGTCAGACAGCCACTGCACCAATACCCCCTTGATAAGAGGCAAATTTTCGTACGGAGATTTCTGGTCATCCGCCTCAAAACGCGTAACTGCGTTTCTGACCAAAGCAGTCTTTACGCTGAAATCATACATCTGCATTTCTTCTTCATTACCTTTGAGTGTGTTATTCCCAGAAACGCCGTTACCTTTAAGATTCATTGCCAGTCCAAAGTTTACTTCATCGCCTTTAGCCTGTTTTAGATCTTTATTCGTATGAACAACATTACTCCCATTAGTAGACGTAAACTTATCAAAATAAGAAGCTTTTAAACCTTCTCTCCATACCTTTTTCGTCCAGAGCTTAGGAACTAATTTTTCAGGAATTTTAAATTCATGTGCCATATTTCATTCTCCTTTTTGTAAAATAATTAATCACCGCAGAGGTCATCAATCTGCTTTCTGATTTCCGCCGGCAGCTCACTTTCACGACCCTCTTCCACATATTTGAGGATTTCTTCCTCAGACAGTTTCGCGCCGGTCGGAGCACCGCCGTTTAACGCGCTTGCTTTTGGCAATGTTTTAGCCGTTTCAAGCGGATTTTGCACAGGTGCGGCCATCGCCGATTTTACTTTTTCAGCAAAATCACGAATAACTTTGAAGTCTGCATCCGTACCTACCCCATGATCAACACGGTTGAATGCCGCATCAATCGGAGCAGCATCTTTTCGTGTCATGCCGTCCAGCATTTCAGCGCCTTTCTGCCACAGCTCGCCGATATTTGGCATTGCTTTAAGCTCACCGATAAACGCTACATTTTTTTGATAGGTTTCCTGCCGCTCTTCCTGCTGGCGTGTCATCTGATATTCAATCCGTGCCTGTTCATGAAGAAGTTCCTGATACTTTTGTGCATCGGTGAACATCAAATCAGACGCGTCATCAATCTTGAGCCGACGTGCGGCTTCCTGCTGCGCATAACTGCGAATTTGATTCAAATCTTCCGGAGATAATACCGGTTTCTGTGACATGCTCATCTGCGAACGCAAAGTATTAGCCGCTTCTTCGGCCGCTTTTCTGCGAGCCCTTTCTTCCGCTAACGCTTTCTTTAAATCGCCGCCTGCCGGATTGTCTTCCGGTTCCTTTGCCGGTTCAATTTTCGTTTTAGGTTCCGATTCAGAATCAGGGTCAGTTTTCGGCTGTCCGTCTGCAGAATTATCTTCCGGTTTCTTTGGATCATTACCAGCTGAAGTTGCCGGTTCCGGCTTATCAAGACCTGCTCCTTTCAAATCTTCTGCATCAAACCCTAAATCTTCCGCGTTAAGCATTGCTTCATTCTCCATAATTATCTCCTTCTGCCGGTTTAACGACGTCGGCGGTCGAATGATTTTTTGTAGTTTACCGTCTCTTTTCGGACGAAAGAAAAAAGCCTTTTAACGTCGTTGCTTAGGACGATATATCAAGGCATTACTGCCCTAATAGCTGTGGTTGTTGTATCGGAATTTGCGGTTGTACCGGCGGAGCGATTGCACGCCCTTTCATTGCTATTCTTTCCTGCATAATCTGCTGCGGCGGAATATTCACGCCGATAGACTGCAGCGCCGTTGACAGTGCTTCCGCCGGTAAATCCTCAATACTTGCGTTGACTTTAAAGTCCGGCATTTTCGGCTGTTCGGAAGCCTGCTGCATACGCTTCTTGACGGTTTCCTTTTCCGGGAAATCCATGAAATCAAGAATGATATCCATTGGTATATCGACGCCCGCTTTCTTCGCCTCAAGCAACTGATACAAATTCGCCCGCCGTGCGGTAGCGCTTGCCTGCGATGTTGTGATCACAATGTCGAAATCAAAAGCGGATAAATCATACAGTACCTTAGTTATCGGGTCGCCGTTTTCATCTGTTACCGGCATACCGTTCTGATCTACCGCCTGCTGTTCTTGCATTGCTTGTCCCAGTCCTGGCTGTATCTGCACAAATTCTTTCTTGCCATCTTCGCCAAGGATCCGCATAACCTTGTCTTTGTTATAAAACTGCGGGATTAGTCCCGGCGCGTAGGTGTCTCCCCACAAGAGTTTTACAATCTGCAGTTCCGCCTCTTTGGCTTTATCGGATATTTCAGCCGTCTGCACCGTGGTAACCGACTGACGAAGATCAATTGCCTTGCCGCTCATCGCCCCGATACTGCCGGACAGGCTTTCCGGAGTAATGCCCGAAATCGTGTAGAAATCACTGCTTGAGCGGTTTTCAAGCTCTATATTATTGACAGACTGCGCCGATGGAAGCCCGTCAGTAAATGTCACACCCGGTTTCAAGAAAATGTTCGCACCCGGCGTTGTAGACAGATTCCGAATTTCCCGTTTTTCTTTTTCATCAAACTGCGGTCCAGTCCAAAAGCGAACACCGAGCGACTGCTGATTGACGATATGCATGCGCTGACTGCGGTTCTTGTTGAGTTCGCGCTGTGCGTCTTTTAAATCCCGCACAATGCCCGCCGGTTCCAATCCGTCATCCACATCCTCACCGTAACCTGATAAGTAGCAATACTGCCGCACAAGTGGAAATTGATTGTGCTTATAAGGACTTTCGCCCTCTTCAAGTAACACTTCCCCGCAGAATGTCGCGTATCTGATTTTTGTAACCGGAATTTCTTCCGGTTCCGCTCCGGACATTAAAAAAGCCGAATATAAATCCGGCTGCGATTCATCGACGATCATTCCATCTGCAGAGAAAATTTTCTTCCGCGTGTACTCTTTGTACCAATATTGAACGACCCTTAATTTCTTTAAATCCCGCGAATACCAGAGCGGCTCCGTATCGACCGTCTCTAATTCGCTGTCATCGTATTTATGCGTGAGCATGGCAATTTCATCTACTTTGTCCGCATATATTTGCTTCAATTTATCCGGACTTTCCCAGCTATAACGCCCGCAGTAGAAAGCGTCTGATAAATCATCTTCTTTGCATTCCGGATCCACAAACACATCAAAAGGACTGACATTTTTTATCTGTATCCGACCGTCCATACGGGCATAATCAAATTCATAACTGACCCAATAATTTCCGACGCCACAGATAACCGCGTCTTTGAATGCCTTTTTCTTAACGCTCTGATAATTCGTCTTGTCAAAAGTGTACTTTGTAATACCTTTGGCCACACGTGCTACCCGGTCATCTTCTTCCGAGCGCGGCAGAAAATCCGGCTCCGTTTCATTCTGCGCCGCATAACCGGATAACAAATTAATAACAGGACGTATCCGGTTAATTGTAATGACCGGACGGGATTTCTGTTTCATTACTTTCAAATCCGCGTCTGTCCACTGTTTACCGCACATGAAATCATAATCTTCTTTCGCGCTTTTGCGCCATTCACTGGTTAGCTGCAGTGCCTTTTTTACATTATTTCGCGCTTCGGATAAATCAAAACTCATTCGACAAGTTCTCCTTTAAACATCATTCCATACATCTGTTCAAGCTGCCATTCCGGCATCTGCGCTGCGAACGCTGCCAGTTCTTCATCGCTCTTTTTCGCCGGAATTAAAATTCCATTCTCCATATGTTCACCATACTCTGACTTAAGCACTCTGTATGCATAATCTCTAAGCGCTCTGTCACTCATTACACGCCCCACGCCGTCGGTTCATCTCCTTCCGCATCTTCGTATCTATACCCATCATTAAACGGCTTTTCTGCTTTCACCGGCTGAATCGGACGGCTCATCAGGTAATATCTGACGCTGTCGTAACTATGGTCTTCTTGTTGTGTATCCACGTCCTCGACCTTGTGCTTATCGTATGTCAGAGCCGGCAGCGTCCGTATCAAGTGATAACACGTTTTGAACATCTTGAGCTTTCGTTCTTTCAGCCGTAAGTGCACCTGCATTTTCCCGGCCAATCTGTCATTATCCGCCGGATACCACGGCACGCCTTCCGCCGCGAAAACTTCTGCAATCGACGGCCCGTCATGTCCAGTTTTCTGCCAAATCGCCGGGTCCGCAATGCCAAATTCACTGCCCAAATGCTTAATCTTCTGCGCTACTTCCCGCGCCGTTTCCTGCGTACCCGTGTTAACTGTCCCCTGCTTGCAGCCGTACCATTCGTTAATTACATAGACAACGCCGTCATAATCCACCGCATACTCATAGATTGCATATGGCTTGCTGTATCCCCAGTCCATCGACCTGCCGCGCTGCCAGCTTGGTGGGATTTCAAATGGTTCAACGACGTGTATATCCGTTCTGAACTCTTCAAAAACTTGTCCCTCAAATATATTCCAGTCGCCCTCACGATATGCCTTTCTAAGTTTATCCGGCAGCGTATCAAGCGCGTCACTGTATCCCGCTGGCAAGTATGGATTATCATCAATCCGTGCCTGTACAAAAGCAATTTTATTTGCGAAATCCCGCATTTCCGGCGGTATATTACGGTCAATGAATAAGTTTCTGACCCACATATGACCCTTACCGCCGGGATTCGTCCCTGCAATCAGCTTAGGATCCTCGACGCCAACCCAACGCAGCCGCATGCGCAAGAAATCAAAAACAGTCTGCTCATTCAGCGTCAGCTCATCAATCGCAATCGCCGCAAACTCTGATGATAAATACTTAGACGGATTATCCAAATTCCTGAAACATATCACACCGCTGCCGAACGCCGGATTTAATGTAAATTCATGCGTCGCTTCTTTGTAACTGCCGAGCCAGTCTGGGAACTCCATTTTTATCTTTGACAACTGTCTATCCCGCAGTGCCGGGTAGTCTTCGCAAAACAGCCCAACGCGGATACCTTTTAATTTCAGATGCTTGTACCAGCTGATCAGGAGATAAACCAGTTCCCAACGCAATATATACGATTTCCCGCCGCCTGCTGCACCGCCATAAAGAATGTATGTATTATCCTTGACCGCCCGCATAAATTCCCGTTGTTTTGCCGTCGGGTGAATGATATCATAAACAAGATTAATCGTCTGTGCTGATGTCATCATCTACCACCAAATTAATACCAATATTTCCGGATAATTCTTTTTCTTGCTTATCTCTCCATTCCGGTTTCCGGTTCGTCAGCCAGAAAATAAGTGCTTTCACGTCCGGTGGTACATGCCGAGTTACTCGCTTAGTTACTTTCATTACAGCTTTATTTTTTGCATTTTTATCCGCAATCAGCTCCGATGTCGTCTCTATATAGTCATATCCTTTAGCTCTTTTTAATAATGCGTTCTCAACTTCGATATCAACAACTTCTTTCCCGCGCGATAATGCCTCGGAAAATTCGGGGTACTTTTTAATCCATGTGTATAACGTATCTTGATTAATGCCGATATTATGCGCAATTTGCTCATTGCTCAAACCGTCTCGCGCCCATGCCTGCAGGCGCAGAAGATTATCCGCTTGCAGCCATTTTGCATATTTACCCCTTGCGCCCACAGCAATCACCACCTTTAGATAAACAAACAAAAAGCACGCACCCATGGCCGAAGTACGTGCTTTCTCATTCCAGGGAGGAATTCCTGAACTTTTACACTATCATTATACTACTTTAAAGTTCCTGATTATTCCTGATATTTATTTTTTCTGCAATTTTCCGGATTCCCAAACTCCCCAAATCTACACAATACTTATATGCAAAATGATGTGAATTAGCGATTATCCCCCATGGCTGAGACAAGAAATACCGGTCAATCAATATAGATTTAAAAATTCCGTCTTTTTCAGAGAGTAACGAAATCAACTTGAAACCCTTTGTTCGCATATCACCGTATTTATTCAGTTCGGAAATCCGGAGCTCTTCAGATGCCTTCATCTTTTCTTCAAAAGCGATGACCATGTCGGATAAATCAGATGTTTTCCCGCCGGATACTCGGTCTTTGTCATAACGAGTCGCCTTCAAAGAGATCATATCCATTTCGTACTGCATCTTACATTGATTCAACGAATCAATTGTATGCCGACATTTCCGCATTTCCTCGAAAAAGTTTTTGACCTCCACTTCCGTCTTTTGTGTTTCCTTTTTGATTTTTGTTGCTGCCTTTTCGTACGTCGGATCCGGGTTATGAAAAATACCCGATTTCATTCCATTATTCATAATCTCGCACCATCCCTAACATTGCAATCCTTATACTCTCGTGAAATTTTTCCGGCGAGCTCTATCTTCCAGTAAACTTGCATTTCACTAATCTATTCATTAGTAGTTGTTAACAAATCTAATTTATTAACCTTACATTTTAGCAGTGAATTTGTAACCCTTATAGGCGACCCACTATAAACAATGTGGTTTCCCTGTATAATCATCAGCGGTATAAACATCGATGGCTCAAGCGGGCCAAATTTAAATTTCTTCATAGAAACAGGATGCACAATTACCCGTAATAATTTATATAATTTCATCATCTTTTCCTTTCCCTGCCGTTATACACAAAGCACAAAGCAGTAATCCTACACATGCACCGAATATACAACCTAAGATAAACATCATTTCATGCCAATCTCCTTTGCGCAAATCAAAATTCCCTCTACATCGTTATATCGCTTCGTAATAAGCTCCACAGCCACCTGCGCATCATCTTTCCAAAACCCGCACTGCGTCATGCAGTCTTTAAGCATTTTCACCAGATTGTCAGTATCCGGTTTCGTTGTTTTATAGTTTCCATTTGTGTGATGCTTATCCTCCGGGAAACACCATATCGTAGACAATTGCACAGCACCCTCCAATGGTTTTTCCGGTGCATGTTTAGATAAATACGCTATATATTTGCTCTGAATTTCTTTGAGCTCCGGAGGTGTGTAAATAACAGCCTTGCCATTTCGTACCGTAATTTTCTTTGCCTGAAATGTTTTTGTCGAAAGCTTCATATGGATAAAAAATCGAATCATGCTATTACCTCTTTGTATAAATCCGGATTGTTGTATTTATTGTTCACGACTGCAATCATCCTGATATCATCAAAATAATCGTCAGATGGCAATAACACAAATGCTTTTTGTTTCGAATCCCATTCAGCGACAACCAATCCATAAATATCACCAAACCCACATTTTGATTTTCTTGAAACCTTGATAATATCTCCCTCAAAAATCCGATTTCCATCATAATCTTTAAGGCCGATATATTGCCCAATGGTTTCTTCTCTCACAGGAATAGAATACGCTTTCCCTTCTTCATAGATTGAATAATCATTTTCTCCATGCTTTTGCAAGTCACCATAAATCCATCTTCCTGATTTTCTACATTTCCCTCGAAATAATATTTCTCTCATTTTCAATCACATGCCTTTCTATTTTCACAACGGACATAACAGGGACAAATCTTTTCTCTTTTCAGAGACAATCCAGTTTCAGGAAAGGAAGTAATAAGGAAGGGTGTGTGGCGCAGCTTCTCGCCACACCCTTTCTTACTTACTTTCCTATAGGGACAAACCTATATATATAAACTGGAATGTCCAAATATTAGACGAATATTAAAACCTATTTTTTAGGGTAAATTTTCCCCTCTCCTAACTCATAATTTCCGTTTGCAAGAATATCTCTTCGTACTGTTTTTTCTGAAACATCTAAATATGCTGCCATATCTTTTACTGTAACGATTTCCTTGCCGCCCATACTCAGGTTTTCATAAGCAGTATCCACCTGTGAGATGCGGTCTTCTTTCTGTCTCGCTTTCGCCTTGTTTCCTGCCTCACGGCCCTTAGCGCGTACATCTTCAAGGCTGCCCTCCTCGGCCGCCATCGCCAGCACTCCGGTGTCATCCAACCTGTGGATCGGATACGTAAACCACATATTAACAGGCTCAAACATCGGGAATTCGCGAAGTGTCCCTGCAATACGCCATGCTGTAGGCTTCTTGACTGTTATCCCTGCAGCCTTGTCTGCTTCCCTGTCATAAACCGTTTGCCGGCTGTCGTTATTGACACAGAGCTGAATCATATCGAGGATTGCGTCAGGGTCGCGGGCAAATACGCCGGAGCCGGACGCACGATCCATCGACCGCTTCATTCCCTGTCCGCCCTTCGAGTGATGGTGACAATAGATTACCGCAGCCGATAATTCTGTACAGACCTTATCAAACTGGTTACAGAACCGCGCCATCTGGTCGGCGCTGTTTTCATCGCCCGTAATAATCTTGTAAATCGGGTCGATAACAATAGCAATATAATTCTTCTTCTGAGCGCGACGGATTAACTTCGGCGCAAGCTGATCCATCGGCAGCGACTTCCCGCGCAGATTCCATATATCAATATTAGAAATGTAATCAGGGCGTAAATCCAGCGCTGTATAGACGTCTTTAAACCGATGCAGGCAGCTTGCCCTGTCCAATTCCAAATTAACATATAATACGCGTCCCTGCGTGCATTGAAAACCGCACCACTGCGTACCTTCTGCAATAGCAATACAAAGTTCAATCAGGGCAAAGGATTTACCTGCCTTTGACGGCCCGGAAATGAGCATTTTATGCCCCTGCCGAAGTACACCATCAATTAATGACGGGGATAAATCAGGCATATTATTCCACACATCAGACAGATCTTCCGGATCGGGCAGATCATCATTAACAGTCTCAATCCATTCTTTCCAGCTGTCGAAATCTTCCTTCCCGATGTGTGTGGCCATGAGAAACTGCTTTTTACCATTTCTCATGATGCCAGGCAATCGTGATAAACGGGACGGGTTTCTGTCCGCTCCGTCAACCGGCAAACCGTTTTTCCGGCATACTTTGTACAGATAATCTACACGGCGTCGGTATTCTTCCTGTGACGCTGCGTCGATATGTACGATGGCATGAATGCTTTTGTTCCCGGAATACACCAATGCCGCGACCGGAAGTTCCAATTCCTCTATAATAGATTTCTGTTTCCCCGGCGGGAGCGTGTCTGATTCAACAAGCGCATATTTGTAATTAGATACATTTTCATTTTTAATGCCCTTGCCGTCTAATGGATTAAAACGGATCCATGCGCCGGCTTTTTCATCGTAATCTGAAAGCGCATACCCGATGATATCTTTTATACTGTAGCCATTTCGCTGGTACTTTTTGATGCGGGAAATATATTCTCCCGCCGTTAAAGAGTATGTACCCGCTCCGGACGGGGAATATTTTCCATCATCTCGCCTGAAAGAAGACATAACAATACCGACCTTGTCGGATCTGTCAAAGAGAGCTTCAAGATACCGGATAATCTCATCTGCCGGATTCCATTGTGCCGGTTCTTTGATTTCCGATTCCTGTACATAGTGCTGATCAACAATAATGACATTGTCTGTTACCGTATCATCCCAGTCCATTACTTTGTTGCCGTCTTCTTTTGTATGCGGCTGCCATCCATAATCTTTTGCCATCTGAGTAATCGTCGCTCCTGTAACCGGATTCGGATTCCCCTTGAATGACTGCCATTTTTTATGACATTCACCATCATGGTAACGTTCCGGGTCCTTTCGGCTCCATTCATCCCACACATCAACGCTGTAGCCCTCATGACATAACGCCATGCCTACATCAATCCATTCCTCATAGCTGCAGGCCGCAGGCGGTATATACTCCAGCAATGGCCGTAAATCTATCTTCGACATAATTTACGCTCCAAAATTCAATTCTTGATTAGGAACATATAAAGCCGGTTTGATACCGCGGGGAATTGTCCAGTGATGATTAGCAATCTGGGAAATCATGTTGTTTGCGTCGTTAAACGTCCAGATACCCACATGCTGAAACCCGCGGCTTTCCAAAAAGCGGATTTGTTTCGGAGTGGACAGCCCATTTTCCCGCCGTTTATTCAAACGGTCGAGTAAAAGACTGGCTTTCCCCGCATTATCAATTTCATCCGGGAATATACCGAATTTCTCCAATGCTTTGAGCTGTTTGTCGCTTGCAGGTGCCATTTCCCAGCCGAAAGACGGGACGTAATCAGATAAATCTTCTGCCTGTATAGACATTTCAAACTGCAATGGATCTACTAACTGGCGTTTCCGTTTTTTCATCGCTGATAATTCTTTTGCAAGAGCTTCTTCACGCTCAAGAATGGTTTCCTCCGCTGCCCGCTTGTAAGCGTCCTCTATGTCAACAGCGGCCCCAGACTGGTCCAAGTCCTTCGTCATTCTTTTTGCGATATCATCTGTCTTGCAGATAAGCGATGCCGGACGGCATAATTCATGCCGCGCCGTATTCCACAAAAAATCCAATACCAATAAATCCTTTTTGCCCGTTTCCGGAGAAAGTCTTGTTCCCCGCCCTATACATTGGCAATATAAACTTCTGATCTTCGTCGCCCGAAGCATGATCACACAATCCACTGATGGACAGTCCCAACCTTCCGTCAGTAACATAGCATTACAGAGTACGTTATACTCTCCTGCCTCAAATTTCTTTAGTGTTTCTTCTCTATCCTGACTGTTTCCATTCACCTCCGCTGCTTTCATCCCAAAATGGTTTAAAATGGCTTTAAACTTTTTAGCTGTGGCTACCAAAGGTAAGAAGACTACAGTCTTCCTCCCGGCGCAATATGTAACCATTTCTTGGGCAATTTGTTCAAGATACGGGTCAAGTGCTGTTCCTAATGCGCCTGCCGCATAATCACCGGCAGACATACCGACATCTGTGATATCAATCTTGAGCGGTATCGTCTGCGCCTTGATTTTGCACAAATAGCCATCCTTGATAGCCTGCGTCAAAGAATATTCATAAGCTAAGCTGTCGAAATAATTTCCCAGACACTGCAGATTATTTCGTTCCGGTGTAGCGGTTACACCTAATACATTCGCCGTCGGGAAATGCTGCAGCACTTGTTGATAACTGTCGGCCAGTGCGTGATGGGCTTCATCTACAATAATGGTGCCAAATTCATCTTCCGGAAACTGCCGGAGCCGTTTTTCACGCATGAGTGTCTGCACGGACCCCACAACAATTCTGTACCAGCTGGCAAGACTTGTTTCTTCCGCTTTTTCTTTAGCACATAAGAGACCTGTTGCGGTTTTGATTTTTTCCTGCGCCTGATTCAAAAGTTCTTCTCTATGGGCAAGAATCAAGACTTTTCTCCCCTCACGAACACAGTTTTCTGCGATTTTAGCAAAGGCAATCGTTTTGCCTGTGCCTGTGGGAAGAACCAAAAGCGTCTTCCTGTGACCGTTCGCCCATTCACTCATAACGGCCGAAACCGCTTCCTGTTGGTAAGGACGAAGTTCCATGATTAGAATGTCCCTGCTGTGTAACCGCCCTGTGTTTTCGGAATTTTCTTATCATCCGGGGCAAGGAATTTCTTCGCTTCGTTGTAAGGCTGATCTTTGTAAATCCGGTGAACGATTTCTACATAACCTGATGCGCCGATAACTTTATTCCATGGCATTTTCTCTGTCCCGCCCTTTTCCATCAGTCCTAAGGAAATAAAGAATTGGGCAATTAACCATTGCTGCTTTGAAACTAAGAATAAATTTCTGAATACAAGCGCGTCACCATATTCTCCGCCATGCACGCGGAGTTTTAATGCCGCCTGCGGGCACCGCGGTATTTTAGATCCACCTTCATAAATCTTTCGTTCAAAGCTTTCTACTGTAAACGGATAAACTCCTTCCGGTAATAAGACAAATTCATGATCTTTGCCGTCATCAGTAACGGTTTCATCCCAGTCTAATACCTTGTCTTCTGCAGATGTTGTTCCGAACTGTTCAAAATTTGCACTCATGTTCTTCTCCTTTATGTAAATTAATTAAATGGAACACTGATGTTGTTTAAAACAAATGTTTTAATCTGCTCCCACGCACCAATGAGCACACCGTCTATAAAATCAGACGGATAATCTTTCATCGGCATATCTTCCGGGAAATATCCTTTCATAGCTACTGCTTTACGAATCTGTTCTTCTGTGATATTTTCTTGTTTCATTAAGTCATAGACTTTCTGTAAAGTAGTATTTTTGATTTTTTTTACAGTAGTCACTACAGGGGCATCCGTGTCTTGAATCGGGACACCGGGTGACTGTATCGGGACAGTCGGTTCAGGTTCTGATTTTTTTACGGTCTTCTGTTTTGCTTCCTGTTTCTTTTCTTGCATAGGTTTTATACCCGGAGCTGTTCCATTCGGTATCAACCGCGCAATTTCGTTATAGTCAAACGGTAGTTCTTCCGCTAAAGAAAACCGATTCTTAGCGTCCGCAAATGTTGTATGCGTAGTGTACATAATTCGTTTACCACCGGCCGCTTTTTTTCGTGCTCCGTCTTCAACCAGGATTGTTTTATAATTGGCGAAAAGCAGTAAATCTGCCCATTCTTTGACCAGCGGTGCCACCTTGTTTGTCGTCTTGCTGGACAATTTCAGTTCCCAATGGTCATATGTTCCCATCTCTTCCGGGAGCGTTACTGTTTTCAGAACGGCATGAGCAAGAACAACTACATTGACCCCCTGCCCAATACAAGCGTCCAGCTGCACAAGGAATCGGGCAAATTCTTCTGTTAAATATGTATAGCCTGCACCATAACCGAAATCTTCAATCCCCTTTTTATTGAATTTCCCGCAAATATAATCAATGCACATACGCTCTGCCGCGTCCGCTGTATCAATAACCAATGTTTTACAGATAGATGGATTATCATAGACCTCTTTGATGTTGCTCATCAGCAACGGCCATGATGTAATGTCTGTTACACGGCTGACATCAAGCTGTGCAGACCCTTTATCTAAGTCGAAAAAGAGCGGTTCCGGGAACTGGCTGGCAAAAGTCGTTTTTCCGATACCTTCGACACCGTACACGCAAACCTTAACCGGCTTGCTGATAATTCCTTTTGTAATATTCATTCTTATCTCCTTCCTTTAAAACACACCTTTGACGTACTTTGGCGCTTTTTCTTTAACCGCTTCCGTATCGCCTTTCACCATGCCATCTTCAATAATGATGGAGCATTCATCGCCGGTGGAAACCCTTGTCGCTATAACCTGCAGGCCTTCCTGTTTGAGCCATGCACCAAATTCCCGCAGTGTTTCTAAGTCCATCTGCTCCAGCTTGTCCATAAGGACAAAACCGCACTGCGGATTCAGCTTGCGTACAATAGCTGTTGCTACTTTGAGCTGATCAGAGCCACTCATGCCATCCCATGGCATATTGTTATAAATCAGCTTGCCGTCTTTGACGGATAATCCCGGCAGCGGCAATTCCGCAGAATCAAGAAGCTTACTTCTTTCTTCCCGGACGGATTCAATCTGTCCTGTCAGTCCGTCATATTCCTGCTGCAGATTATTGGCTTCCACCTCTGCGGCTTCTTTAGTAGAATTAGCACGGATTTTGATATTCAATGCTTCAATTTCCGCCAAATTCTTTTCCAATTCAGCCATGCTTTCATCATGAAGATTTTCTGCCGACTTCCGGGCGGTTAAACAATCTTGTTCCGCCTTTTGCAGTGCTGCTTTAGCTTCATCAAAAGCGATTTGAGCCTCTGCCAGCATTCGTTCATAGCGGGCAGCATTCTGACGTTTCTGCTCATTTTCTCCATTCCGCGCAAGAATTTCCTGCTGCTGTTTAATGAGTTCTGTCGCACTGACGGGTTCTTTCGGAACGTTTGGGTACATCGGCATTTCATCAGCCGCCTTCTTCTTGCGGTCTGCAATGCGGCCGACTTCCGTACGTTGTGCATACAGCTGATTTTCTTTTGTGTCCAGCTGTGACAGCACATCACCAATTCCTAAAATTTTCAAAAGAGAATCCGCCTTGTCTTTATCGCTTCCGTTAATAAATTTTGGGAGATCCAATGCAAGCGTGGATACAAATTCATTTAAAAGCTGCTGTCCGGATTTATTCCCATTCGGGTCTGTTACTTTTAATGTGCTGTTTTTCCCTTTTCGTTCCACAATCAGACCATTTGATAACTCGATATGCAGGTTCGGCGGTACCAGTGCGCCGTCCCGTTCCGGTACAGACGGTTTATAATTATTGCCGCCCAATGCCCATGCAATAGCGTCTAATACAGAAGTTTTTCCCTGTCCGTTTCGCCCACCAATGATTGTCAGTCCATCGGCGGACGGTTCAAACTGTACTGCTTTTACTCGTTTCACATTTTCAATCAATAACTCATTGATTTTTACTGGTTCTGTCATTGTTTATTGCTCCTGTTATCTCAACCACTCAATTTGTCTAAATATGTCATAGATCATCGCCGGAACACTGTCACCGCTTATGTTCGCTCGGCGTTTTTCTTCTCCGTGAAATGTAACATCTACAAAATCACCGTTAGGCGTTTCTACAAGCTCAATGTCCGTTACGCCGCATTCAGAATAGTCCAGTGCTGTCTTCAGGTGCATGAGCGCATTCTGCCTTTTGCTCCTCTCGATAAGCGTCAAAAATGCAAGATGTTCATTCTTTTCTTCAATTTCTGTCATTATTTACCTCCTGTGATATAATAGAGGCGGAAATATCACTCATTTTTCCACCCGCCGATTGATAGTGCGAATATCAATCGGCTTTTTCATTGTCTAATTCTTCAATCTTATTCATTACAACATCCATTGCTTGTACCATTCCAAAGGCTTTGAGTTCTAATTTCTTTTCATTGTGTTTTTCCCAATGGTTGACATCTTGAGTACAACGGTTACGAAAAGATCTCGCCCATTTCTTTAGCCCCGCAAGCTTTTCCGCGTCAGTCATTTTCTCGCCTCCTCAACTCTGACTACAATCAACATGCCCGGCTGCAGATTGCCCACGTCCCGGATCCTGTTGTCTTTCTTCGCCTGATAAACCAGTTTCCGCAGGTCCTCTTTGTCTGTCGCTATCTCACCACAAATTGTCCAGAGCGTATCTCCGGGCTTTACCTCTCGGCGGTACTCAACAATCTTCACCTCCGGGAAGAGCCGGTTGTAGATGTTGTCCGCGTCCACCGCGGCACCTGCCACCAGTGCTGCTGACATGAGAGCCGCTG
>ERZ780185.744-NODE-744-length-17256-cov-2.520202_pt1 | contig 17256 bp, 14 predicted proteins | sample MGYA00511365_ERZ780185 | MGnify/ENA primary metagenome ERZ780185 (study PRJEB29588, sample SAMEA2151606) | human gut metagenome | biome: human gut; feature: human-associated habitat; material: faeces | place: Denmark | collected 2008/2010 ...
GCGGACGTCATGTTGAGGTTCACGACCATCACGCCGTTTGGCTTCAAATGTGCCTGCACTTCATTGAAAAACTCGACGCTCGAGAGCTGGAACGGGATGGTGATATCCTGATAGGCGTCCACCATGATGACGTCAAACTTCTCCTTCGACGCGGCAAGGTACGCGCGCCCGTCCTCGACCGCGACGGTCACGCTGTCGGGAAGTCCGAAGTAGTCCGTCGCGATGTCGGCAATTTTTTTGTCGATCTCCGCGCCCTGCACGGTCATGCCCGGAAAATAGCGGACGCAGTATCCGGCGTAGGTGCCGGATCCCATGCCCAAGATCATGGCGCTGCGGCCAGTGTTATCGGTACCGTCCATACCTGCCATACAGGGGGCTGCCAGCGCGTAGTCGTAGTACATTCCGGTGAGCTTACCGTCCTTGTTCTGCACCGACTGTACACCGAAGAGCACATTGGTGGAGAGCGTGGTGGTGTGGTCATCATCCTTGACCTGGAGGTAGTTGTAGATGGACTCATCCTCCAGGGCCAGGTCGCTCTCCCAGAAGGCGAAGCTGTAAGTGGGCAGCGCAAAGCACAACCCCGCCACCAACACCACCGCAATGATACCGGTGACCGTCTTCTTCCGTTCAAAAGTGAAGTAGACAATGCCGATGGCGGCCAGCACACCCGCAAAGATCAGGAACGTGGCCGCCGTGCCCACCGCCGGGATGGTCAGGAACGTGGGCACAAAGGTGCCGATGATGCTGCCGATGGTGTTCAGTGCATTCAGCTGTCCCACAGTCTTACCGGTGTCATCCAGATTGTCCACGGTAAACTTGGTCAGGGACGGTGTTACGGTGCCCAGCAGCACACAGGGGAAGGCGAAGATCACCAGGCAGGCTGCCAGCGCCGCCCAGACCAGAAAGTTCTTCGTTACGAACGTGGCCAGCAGAAACGATATCCCGGCGATCATCCATCGGCCCGCAAAGGGTATCAACGCGATCCAGATCGCGGCGATGATGACCCGGCCATAAAGCCGGTCCGGCGACTTGCTCTTGTCAGCCATCCGTCCGCCCCAGATGTTGCCCACAGCCATAGCGATCATGATCACACCGATAATGACCGTCCAAACGATTTGAGATGAGCTGAAATACGGCGCCATCAGGCGGCTGGCGCCCAGCTCCACCGCCATGACGGACATTCCCGCGAAAAACTCTGTCAGGTATAAAAACCACTTACTATGAGTCAGCTTTTTCTCCATGGTACAAGGTCCTCCTTATAGGCTTCTGTCCACCCCGGAAACTACAAATGGTTCTCCCTGGATCGCCTTGTATTATAGCGTAGCATGACCGTTTCCGCAAGTACCTCTCTGTTTTCATGGCCTTTCCGCTGTTCTTCAGCTGCGCAGAAAAAGCCTCCGTTTCCGGAGGTTTTCTCTTATTTTGTGTCAGCTTTCTCGGATCGTTCTTGACAGAGAATAACGAAGCCGGTATGCTGATAGCAACGGGAGGTGCGGCGCCATGATGGATGGAAATATCATATTATCCGTGGCGAAGGCCATGGAGGTCCTGCAAATTCTGAGTCAGGCCGAAAGTCCGCTGTCGCTGAAGGAACTGGCCACCCGGTGCGGATACCCGAAGAGCACCGTATTCGGCCTGCTGACCACCATGCGGGCCTATGACGTAGCAGCGCAGACGCCGGACGGAAAATACACGCTGGGCCTGCGGCTGTTCGAATATGGGCGGCAAGTGGAACGGTCCTGGGACATCTCACTGGTGGCCCGCCCCTATATGGAGCACCTGTGCCAGCGGACCGGAGCGTCCGTCATGCTCTCGGTGTGTGAGGGCGGCAGCGTGATCACGCTGGATCAGGTGGAGACCCGGGACAATCTGCGTATCGTGTCGGATATAGGTTCCCGGCTGCCAATCTACTGTACGTCGCAGGGCAAGGTCTTTCTGGCACATATGTCCCGCACCAGTGCCGAGGCGCTGCTGCGCGCGCAGCATATAACCCAGTTCACTCCGCACACCATCACTGACCTGACCGCGCTGATGCAGGAGATCGATCTGTGCCGTACCGACGGCTACGCCATTGAAAACGGCGAATACAAGATCGGCCTGCGCTCCATTTCCGCACCGGTCTATACCGTGGAGGGCAAAGCACGATACACCGTTGGCGTGATCGGTATGTTCCGCAGCACCCGTTCCGATGAATTCCTTGCGGCGGTGGAACAGGTCTGCGCCACCGCGTCCATGATCTCCACTGCGCTGGGCTATCGAAAAACGGAGGAGCTTTTGTAAGCCATACCTCCGCCGTTATCGGCACACTGGAGAACGCACTGCACATGATCGCTGCCGAGGGTCACGGCTGAGCCGCGTATGCCTTTGCAGCGTTTCCGGCAACGGCGAAAACGGCTTGTTTTCCAGTCAGTATCCTGATGGGTAATGAGAATGTGCCGAATGGACTGCGGTGCAATACCCGGCCATGCCATCTTCTCCGCCAGCCGTTCGTAGTTATAGCCGGCGTCGATCATGATGGCAGTCCCGCCGCCTGTCTTCAAGACGCTGTCTGCTCTTTTCTCACATTTTTTCGTCAAGTACCCCCGCAGGAAAACAAAAACACACGTCCGGCCCAGTCAGGCCGGACGTGCGTATATTCTCAGGCTGCACAGAAAGCAAGACCCGATCAAAGTGCAGTCCCCTTCTTCGGCACAAACAAACCACGCATATCGGCACACTCCAGCTCCAGCAATGCTTTTTTCCTTTGGATGCCACCGCCATAGCCGGTAAGGCTGCCGTTTGTACCCACCACACGGTGGCACGGGATCATGAGAGAGATCGGGTTATGCCCCACCGCGCCGCCCACAGCCTGCGCGGAGACGCGCTTTCCGCCGTTTATCTCCGCCAGCTGTTTTGCCAGTGCGCCGTAGGTCGTGGTCTGTCCGTAGGGGATCTGCAGCAGCAGCGCCCACACCGCCTGTCGGAAATCGGAGCCGATAAGATGGAGTTTCGGAGTAAAGTCCGGCTCCCGGCCTGAAAAATATACGCCCAGCCAGCGGCAGGCGTCTCCCAGCACCGGCGTTGTCCCCTCTTCATTCTCTGGAGGAAGCTTCGCCGCAAAATACTTCTGTGCCTCGAACCATACTCCGGTCATCCCTTCTTCGTCTGCTGCCAGCAGGATCTTTCCCAGCGGCGAATCGTAATGCATCGTATAGGTCATGACGATTCACCCCTTCCTTTTTGGCTTTTGGGCCGGCGCGTAGTCCTTGAGGCCCGGCACCGCGCCGCCTGCTGCCGCCCAGAGGTAGAGGCTGGCCACGCTGCAATAGGGACTGAACCGGCGGCGGTACTTTTCGAACAGTTTCCGGTCGATTTTTCGGTGGTGGTACACCATCCGCAGCCCACGCTGGATGGCAAGGTCGTCGTAGCTGAACACGTCGGGCCGCTGCATACAGAAGAGCAATATCATCTCTGCCGTCCAGACACCGACGCCTTTCAGGCCGCTCAGCTCCCGGATGGCCTCATCGTCCGGCCTCTGCCGGATACCCTCGAGGTCAAATTCTCCGCTCTCGATTTTCCGGGCAAAGTCCGTAATGTATTCAGCCTTTCGGAAGGTCATGCCGAAGCTCTGCAGCTTCTCAACCCCGGCTCCGAGGACGGCAGCTGCATCCACCACGCCGAACTCATCCCGCATCCGCTTCCAGATGGTCGCCTGCGCTTTCGTGGAGATCTGCTGGCCGACGATGTGGTGTACCACCGCCGAAAAGAGGTCGGTATCCACTTCTCTCTCGATGTGTCCCGCCTGTGCGATGACCGCCGCCATCCGCTCGTCTCTTGCGCTCAGATACGCCGTTTCCGCTTCGCCGTATTGGAAATACATCTGTCCCGCCTTCTTTCTATACAACCTTTCGTTTGTTCATCAGTTGTTGATTTGATTATACCAGAACGTACGAAGTTTTGCAATATAAAAGCGCTCTGCCAAAAAGCAGGGCGCTGAAGGTTTGTTGGCAAGCCTATTCCTGGATGTTCAGGATGCAGCTCTCTTTTATCGCAAGTCAAGAAATTAGCGCAACATTCAAACAGCATATTTGCGATATGCAATTCAACGTTGTTGCTGTTGCATTAAAAAGTTGAATTGCTATAAGTGACAGCCCTGCTTTTTATCGGTACGGTGTACAAATCACTTGCATTCCTTCTTCATAGCAGAATAGCCGATGAGAACGGTCCACACATAGGCGCAGGTCTTGGGGATCATCAGCATCCCGATCATGGGGATGGCATTGGCCCAAAGAACAACGGGAATGTAGAAACCGAAGCTCAGCACGATGGTCAGCCACATCCAACGGAAAGCCGAGTCGTTATGCTCCTTGGCGCTGCGGTAGAACAGCACGATGATCAGCAGGCCCATCAGTGCAAAAGGAATATTACGGTAAATGCCCCAGGACAGCGGGGATCCGTCGCTCAGCCACTGGTTCTGCGGCATCATGCACAGGATAACACGCACAGCAGCCAGACCGTAGACGGCGGCAGTCAGGCCATTGCTGCCCTTGACCCGGTAGCGCTCACGCCAGACATAGTACAGCAGCACATAAAAGACAGTCATTGTCACAGAGGTGATCCACTTACCCAGACCCAGGGGAACGGTAAAGTTTTCAAGACCCGTGGTGCATAGAGCCAGAGCACGGGGAATCAGATGGAACGAGTCGCCGGCACCCAGAACGACAGCCATCAGACCAAACAGCTTGAACTGATGGCTGCCCTTGCAGCCGCGGATCATCAGGATACCGATGGTGATGACGGATACCAGATACACCGCATCAAAAACAGTTTCTATGATTGCTTGCATAGTTGATTGCTCCTTGTCGATACATCAAATTTATTGTAACACTGCATTTTTTTGCAGGGTCGTCTTAATTTTTACGGTCATCAGAGGCTTGCCTGGCATAGCTGCATCCAAAACGCAGGATGTTAAAGCTGGCAGTGCTCCACACAAGGCAGGCGAGCCGCAGCAGGATACTGCGATGAACTTTCCTATGAGCGTCCCCTTTGAGTGAACAGTGTTCAATTTGGACGTTATAAAATTCCCACAGCAGTGTGGGAAGAAAATGCGGTCAATATAAGGTTCTGCGCACGATCTCCAGCACAGCGGCGGGGTCGTAGTCCTGCCGCAGCAAGGCAGACAGCATAAGCGAAAACAGAACATCGGCAAATTTTTCAACGGTGAATTGCTCATTAAAAGCGCCCGGACGGATTTTGGTATCCTGTTGCAGCACCGTACACAGACCGTTTAAGATATGGTGCCAGATTTGCTGCATGTGCCGTTTGCCATCGGCCTTGTCCTCCTGCATAAAGCCGAGAGAGTGCAGTGTGAAGAATCCGGGATACTGCTCATAGCCGTAGGCCATGCGCTCGTACATCCATTTGACACAGGTCTGCACGTCCTGAAATACGGCCTCGTCCTGCGGGCGGTGGAAAATTTCGCACCAGACGCTCTCGACCGTGGCGCTGATAAGCTCAGCCTTGGAGTCATAATAGTTGTAGATCGAGCCGACCGAGACCCCGCATGCCGAGGCGACAGAACGGATGCTGACTGCCGCCCAGCCCTTTTCCCGGATAAGCTCACGGCTGTTTTTTAAGATCTCTTCCTTGGAGGTCACGATCGTATTCATGTAGTCACCCTCAATATGAACAACGTTCATTTTTATTATACTGCCCCTTCCCACTTTGTCAAGAGGATTTCATAAAAGGTTTATATTTTTGTGGTCATCCCCTTAAGCCATGTTCGCGGATGCCTTTCTGGTACAACAGCGCCTTGGGCATGAAAAGGTTTCGACCACACCTAGCACCTATGACCACCTATACCCAGACCGAACAAGCAACGTCGCGGGCCGGCTGGAAGCTCTGGCTTTCCCAGGGAAGAAGAAACCGTGATACTGGTTTGATTCTGCCTCGGGTGTTATTTTTTCTGTTGCTTTGGACGCGAAAAAGCCCCGCCTTCAAGCGAAAAATCTTGAAAACAGGGCTGTTTTTATACGTTATTCCGTTCTATTTTTGATGGATTCAAAAAGCCGGAAGGCAAATTTTTATTACTCGAGCTCGGTAAGTCCAGATCATTACTAAACAAATTTGTTTAGTAAGTCTATTCTCAGATGTTCACTTTTCCATGAAATTTCCGTGGTAGATGTGGCTTGCTGATTTTTTAGTATCAGGATAGTATCACACGGAGCAATAACCTCTGACTGTATTATAGCGTGTTTCAGCTCTTGATGCAACTATAAGTTTCTCCGTTTCTTTCAATCCTCAAAAATATATTTTCTCATGCTTCTTCTTAGCCGCTCGCCAACTTCATCTTTTCTCGAAATGAGTTTCAACACATAGTCAATATAGTATTCCTTCTTCCAACCAAATTCATTCGGAAGTTTTGTATATGGAAGCAGTCCCTTTTCGTTAATAATTTTCAAAGCTCCCATGAAATCTTTTTCACTTATTATTTTATCAATCGACTCAAGTTCTTGCCTATAAACTTCTTCGACATTCAAGTTTGTATGCATACCATCTAAATTATTCTTATAAAGTTCTATTGTAGATGCTTTTGTACTCACTTGTTCCGTTATATAGTTCAAACATCTCTGTTTAGTAAACAGGAGTGCTTGATCATTCCTATGTTCTCTCAAGAACTCTAACGTTCTCTCTTTTGCCACATCAATGATTTCTTCTGGGTGTTCCTTGTCTTGTTTTTGAGCAACCGCTTCAATCACTTCTGGTAAAAGAAAAAGTGATTCAACTTCTGCCACCTGTGGCACAAAAATATTTTGAACTTTCAGTTTTTCCGTTTCATCATCAGAACGTCTATCTCTATCAACAATTCCTTTTACCTCCATATAATGAAGCTGTTCCGTTTGTCCATATGTCTTCACGGCTTGAATCACAGCATTGCAGCTTTCCATGGAGATTACATTATATTCCGGATACAGCTTCGAGTATAGTTTTTTATCAATGCTTCGAGTCTGGGTACCCTCTACCAGCAAAACATTTTGTCGATTTCCTAAAATTTCAAGTTTTAATCCATTCGATGCATCTGCATCATCCAACAACTCATATTGCCACTGATTCTCTTTTTCAAATTCTTTTACCCATATAATTTGCGACTGCATTCTGCTTCTTGCAAATTCAAGATCGTGTGTTATGTACAGGAACACACAGTCTTCTCTTTCTTTTTCAACTGCGTCCCATAGCCGTGGCAAAATTGATTTATGAAGATGATTTTCAGGCTCATCAATAATAATTAAACTATTTTCTTTTGCACATAGCACTTCACCTATAAAGTAAAAAACAGCTCTTTCTCCATCACTCATTTCACTTCCATTATAATAGCCATTTTCTAAACAGTTTGAAACCTCTATTTTCCCAGCGCTTATTTTTAATTTGCGGTGTGAAATAACATTTTCCCATATTTCTTTTATTTTCTCCAAACGGGTCACATTATCAAAATCGGCCGCCCCGCTTTTGTGTTCTGTCCTATATTCAATTGCTTTTTCATATTCCTCTGTCACCAGATATTGCATCAATTTTTCATAGTCATTAAGCAAAAATGTCTCCGGTGCATTTCCCCATCGTCTGTTCTTTTTTCCATAGGAATATAACCATTTTTTATCCGTATCAGTCGTTCCATAAAGAAATTCTTCTTCCGCAGTACTGATTTCTGTCGGACGTACTATTTGCGGCATATTCAAAGATTTCTGTGCAGATACCCGATGTACCGGATATTCCGGATTATTTTCGTCAATCCACACGCTCATTCTCGTTTTTCCTGCACCATTTGCTCCTATCAGAACAATTGAACTTTTATTTTCAATATATTGTTTTTGTCCATTTAAGTCTGGTATTCTAATTTTCATTTTATTCTTTCACTCCAACTTGCGAATCGCTGCCATCTTTTATTATTGGTACTTATCATCCTCTGCCATCAAGCTTCCGCCAATCCCAAAGAACTTATCAAAGAAGCTCTTCAACTTATCGATTACACCCTGTTTCTTCTGCGCACGGCCACCGCCGCCAAAGCGGGAAACCGGTGGCATCAGCTTGTCAATATCCGTGCCAACAGTCTTGATCTCACCGTCACGGAACGCATTGGCCAGATACTTGCGTGTCTCCGGCTCTTTCAGTTTTTCCTCTTGGATGATCTTTGCAAGCTCTTTCTCCCGCTGTTCGGACACATAGGTATTCCACTCTGCCATCACATCATCCACATCGTTGACCCCTGCAATAAACGTTTCAATCAGCTGCTTTTTGCTGCGCAGTTCCGGGCTGGCATCAATCGCCTTGCGAATCGTGATGAGCACCTCTTTGTCATCGCAATGGGTGTCATGGTACTTTTTGACCAGCATCAGAATGTAGTCAATGTTAATTTCGACCTGCCGAATCAGCTCCACCTCGAACACCACATCATCCGTGATATCCTCTTTGGTTTCATCGTGCTTCTTGTTACGCCATTCATCCCGCAAATCCTGATAGCGGCCCAAATAGTCCTGTAAATCCCGTTCAGAGATCATCTCGTTGCCTTTGAAATCATCAAAGGAGGACAGCAGGTTCCGCATCCGCAGCAGTGCACCAAACAGCACGATAAAGTCCTTCTGGTTCTGCTCTCCGACGATCTGCGGCTCTGTCAGTGGGAACTTCTGCGTCAGGTCATCGATCATGTCTGTATAACCCTGATGGTATTTCCCCTGCTCATCTGTATAACCATGGTAATAGTCCGCATATTTGCGCAACAGAACGATGCCGCCCGCATTTTTATCTCCAAACAGCGAAATTGCCGCATCCACCCGCTTTTGCAGGTTGCGGAAGCAGACGATATTGCCAAAGGTCTTGATGCTGTTCAAGATACGGTTCGTCCGGCTGAACGCCTGAATCAGACCGTGCATCTTCAGGTTCTTGTCCACCCAAAGGGTATTCAGGGTCGTGGCATCGAAGCCCGTCAGGAACATATTGACCACGATCAGCAGGTCAAGTTCCTTGTTCTTCATGCGGAGCGATACATCTTTGTAGTAATTCTGGAACAGTTCACCATCCGTCGAGTAGTTCGTGTGGAACATCTCGTTGTAATCTTGAATGGCTGCGTCCAGAAAATCCCGGCTGCTCTGGTCAAGGTTGGAGGTATCTTCCGGGTTTTCCTCGTCCAGAATGCCATCCGTTTCCGCTTCGTTGGCTCCATAGCTGTAAATGGTGGCAATCCGCAGCTGCTTGGTCGGGTCTGCCGCCATCTGCCTTTTGAACTCCTGATAATACAGCTTTGCCATCGGCACAGATGCCACGCAGAAAATCGAATTAAAACCGCTGACGCGCTGTTTTTGCTTGATTTCATCCACCGCACCACGCTGGGCAGAGGCCACCTCTGCCACATTCGTCAGCAGATTAAACTCATACGATTTGTCTCCCCGATAGGTTTTCTGGTCAAAGTGGTCAAGGATGTACTTAGTCACCAGAGAAATACGCTTGGGTGCCATGAACGCCTTTTCCCGATCGATATCCCAAACCTGTTTATCGTCCATGTCTGGCTCTGCATCCATCGTCTTGATGTAATCTACACGGAATGGCAGCACATTCTTATCGTTGATGGCATCAACGATGGTATAGGTGTGCAGTTGGTCGCCGAACGTCTGCGCCGTGGTGAAATAGCGTGGATCAGTGGAGCTTCCTGCGTTGACTGCAAAAATCGGCGTTCCTGTAAAGCCGAACAGGTGGTACTTTTTGAAATTGTGAACAATGGCCTTGTGCATATCACCGAACTGGCTGCGGTGGCACTCGTCAAAGATGATCACAACGTGCTTCTGGTAGACCTCATGCCCCGGATTTTTCTTGATGAAGGTCGCCAGCTTCTGGATGGTGGTAATGATGATATGTGCTTCCGGGTTTTCCAACTGGCGTTTCAGAATCGTGGTGCTGGTGTTGGAGTTTGCCGCTCCCTTCTCAAAGCGGTCATATTCCTTCATGGTCTGATAGTCCAAGTCCTTGCGATCTACCACAAACAGTACCTTGTCGATGTAGGTTAGCTGCGATGCCAGCCGTGCCGTTTTGAAGGAGGTCAGCGTCTTGCCGGAGCCAGTGGTGTGCCAGATGTAGCCACCGCCCTCAATGCTGCCATACTTTTTGTAGTTGTTGGCGATCTCGATGCGGTTCAATATCCTCTCGGTTGCCGTGATCTGATATGGGCGCATCACCATCAGCATCTTTTCTGAGGTAAAGATGCAATACCGGGTCAGCACGCTCAGAATCGTGTGCTTTGCAAAGAAGGTCCGGGTAAAGTCGATCAGATCCGTCAGCACATGGTTATTCGCATCGGCCCAGTAGGAGGCAAATTCAAAGCTATTGCTGGTCTTTTCCTTTTTCGTCTTGCCGTGTTTGGTATCCTTGATGGCATTGTAGCGGGTGCTGTTGGAGTAGTACTTGGTATTTGTGCCGTTGGAGATCACAAAAATCTGCACATACTCATACAAGCCGCAGCCCGCCCAAAACGAATCCCGCTGATAGCGGTTGATCTGGTTGAACGCCTCCCGGATGGCCACCCCGCGCCGCTTCAGTTCCACATGAACCAGCGGAAAGCCGTTGACCAGAATCGTCACATCATAGCGGTTATCATGTCGTGCGCCGTCTGCTTGTTTTACCTCATACTGGTTGATGACCTGCAGGCGGTTGTTGTGGATGTTCTTCTTGTCGATCAGCGTGATATTTTTGGAACTTCCATCATCTCGGTGCAATACCTGCACATTATCTTCTTGAATCTTCCGGGTCTTTTCGGGAATATGCTCGTTGGGGTTGGCAATCACATCACTGAAAAACTGTTGCCACTCCGTATCGGAAAACTGGTAGTGGTTCAGTTCTTCCAGTTGGCTGCGGAGGTTAGCAATCAGTTCATCCTCGGTATGCAGTGGCAGATAGGTATAGCCCTGCTCACACAGCAGTCGGATAAACTCTTTTTCCAGTTCTGCCTCGCTCTGGTAGCTGTCAGAGCGCACCTTGGAGGGTTCATAGGTAGCAACAACGGTATCTTCATTGGTAGCCGCAACGATATTGAAAAAGGACATTTCTATCACCTTATACTTTCAAGAACTCCATTTACCGCCTTAAAAAGTTCATATTGATCGTCCAACTGCTCAACAATTTTCAAGCCGTGCATCATATTACAACGAATTCTGTAAATTGACATTAGGCAACCAAGAACTATATACTCTTCTTTTTGAGCTAAAAAACCTTCCATCGCTTTTCTCTCTTCCGGCTCTGTTTTCGTTCTTTTAGCGTTATCCGGATATAATGCTGTCCTTACATATTCTTCAATCATCTGTTCAAACAAGAACCTTCTTTGCTCAAATACTTCTGCCAAATCTTTTTGACTCTGAAAATCAATTTTCACATACGGGGCAACCTTTTTAAGTTCTTTATAATTACATTCATTATGGCAAAATTCTTTTTCAAACCAGTTCCATAAAATCGCGAATTTTCCAATTTCCAAAACCGTTTGGTCTTTTAATTCAAAATCTCTAATTTTCATAATCTCTCCTTAAAGCTCAACAGCTTATCCCGATAATACTCATACTGCTTTTGTCTTGCTTCAATCTCTGCGGGTAGGCCGTTCGTCAAACCATTGCAAAGATCGTCCAGCTTTTTTAACACTTCAACAATCCGGCTCTGTTCCTGCAATGATGGGACCGGGATTCTTATTTTCTTCAGTTCTCCCATCGGTACACTCTGAACTGTTCCTCCTGCCGCCTTTTTCATGTACTCTTTTTTTATAAAGTCCGTCATTAAAATGTAACGCAAATACATTGGTTTAATCATGGCCTGGTTCGGCTTAATTGCATATACTCCCTCTTTGATGTTCCAGTTGGAGGGTTCTTTTTCAATTACAGCCGTTTCACCAATCGTTCCTGTGCCTGAAAACAGCACATCTCCTACTTCCAGATTGGAGCGGTTATTGCACAGTTTCCGGGCTTCATCATTCATTCGGTCAGTCTTTTCCGACGGTACAATTTTTCCGTCTTTCATTTCCCGAATCGTAATATAATAATTCGTTGCATCTTCTGTATTGAGCTTAAAGAATTTTCGTGGATTCAAGCCAGTATTTAGAGAAATAATCACATCACCAAGTTCCAACCATACACAGCCATAAGCATACTGAACGAGCTTAATCAGTGCTCTGTTCTGTTCTGTTCTGTTCTGTTCTGTTCTGTTCTGTTCTGTTCTGTTCTGTTCAAAATTGTGTTGCCGTTTTCTGCAAATGTCAAGAGCCTATCTCGGTAATACTCGTACTGCTTCTGCCGGGCTTCGATTTCAGCGGGCAAACCAATGTTGAGGTCGGAGCAAATCTTCTCAAAGTTGTCCAGCACATTTACAATGCGGTTCTGGACATCGAGAGAAGGAACGGTAATTATCGCTTTTGCAATATTATCATTGTATAACCTCTGTATTGTCCCTCCACTGGATACCTTCCACGGTTTCAGCTCATAGCAGTAGCGAAGATAACTATTCAAAACAACACTTTCATTGTTGTCAATCCAAACGATGTTAGAATCTTGAAAATACGCCGGCTTACCATCATAAACGACAGTTCTTCCGATCGTTCCTGCCGCCGAAATCAACACATCACCTTTCTTCGGAAAACTATACTTGGACCGATACTCGTCAAATGTTTCTTTCGAAATATATGCATCTGCTTTCTTGCCAAATGTTCCAATTTTATAAAAAGGGACACCTTCAACTGTATTTGTTTGGCTCTTCAAAATGCGCTTACACATACAAATCGGCCCGATATCGCCCAAAGAGATTTTCACAATCTTAGCCTTTTCGTTTCCGCTAAATGTTAATAGCTTATTCCGATAAAATGTATACTGCCTCTGGCGAGCTGTAATCTCTAGCGCAAGTTGATTTTGCAACTCAACCACGTTTTCTGTGTAATCATCTAAAATACGAACGATTTCACTCTGAACTTCAATCGGTGGAACAGGAAGAACAAGTGCTTTTACAATATCTGCATTTAGATTTTGGACAGCGCCTCCAAAGGATGCTCGTTTTTTCATTTCCTGCTGTATCGCAGATGAACTCAAGAGATAATACAAGTAATCCGAAAGGAAAACATCCTTAAAATTCGATATTGAAAGCCAACCATCGTGTATACAGCCATCAATCGCCAAAATATAAGGTCTACCAAAGCTCATAGAATTGGATAATATAAAATCCCCTTTCCGAACATATCTTGACTTTTCTGCACCTTCTTTCGTAATTTTTTCTTCGGACTGTGTTATATACTTACTTCCGACAGGAACATCACCTATTTTTATCCAATTCACCCCATCAGAATCATTTGTAATATACTTTTTTATTGGCCGCGGTGATGCACCTCTCAAAACTGTTGCGATTTCACCCAGCTTCTTATATTCCACACCATCCGGGCAAAGCTCCCGGATCAACTCATCCAGCTTACTCATTTGTTTTATTCTCCATCCAGTTCATCATTCCATCCAAGTTCACGAATCTTTTGCAATATTTCTTCGCTATTTTTTATTAGTGTCTCGTTATTTTTTACATTATCCAATATTCCAATAACTAATCTCTTCAAGGCACTATACTTTTTCAAGCTTGTTTCTTCGTCTGAATTTCCATGAACGACTTCACTCAGTTCGCTAAACAGCCTATATCCCTTTTCTGAGAATTCTTTTGGAATGATATGACACTTTTTATCAACTTCCTCCAGCGACTGTCTGAATGGGCGCCTTTTTCCTTTTTGCCCTATCAAGTTTATATTTTCATTTTGCGCCACTTGATATGTAATGCCTTCCATGATTTCTCTTAAGTAGACAATTGCTCCTGCTCCAAGCCCATCACTAAAGGCCCTATCCGCCTTATCCAAATACTCCGTATATTTTCCGTATGCACCATGTGAAATTGAAACATTCTCTGGAAGTTTTTCTGTCCTTTTCAAGATTCTTACCCAAACCGTAGTATCTGTAACTTCATTCCTACTTTCCACCAGATACCAAATAGGAACAGTTGTTGCACATCGGGGGCATTTCAACACACAATCGATACTTACCAAATAATTTGTGACACCGATACATGCTATTTTAGCTCTATCTCCCATTGAAAAGGTTAAATCGCTTCCACAGTTTTTACAGTAAAAGGCCCTGCAAACAACGCCTACGTCTAATCTTTGCTGTCCACCACACGGGAGTTTCTTTTTCAGAAATCCATCGACTTGTTGGAATTCCAAGTTAGGTTCCTTTGATAATACATCTGACAGGCGCATTTTTTATTCCTCTATGTCAAGTTTCACTATTTTCCACCAAATATCTGTCAAAATCGCTCTGGTAAAGTCTGTCCTGCACCACACGATACTTTTCAAACTCCGTTTCGGCGTGCATCTTTGCAAGCTGTGCCGAGATTTTGCCTGCGTCCTTCAGCACTTCCAGATCATCCGCCTGCAAATAGATGTCCAACCGCTTGGCCCAGTCCTCCATGGTCATGGGAATATGACGGCGGGCACGGTTCTCGGCAAGGTCGAGGTATGCCGAAACGATCAGCTCCATGGACTTCATTTCATCTTCGGTCAGGTAGTTTTTCGCCACCGAAACATCGCTCTTTTTAATTTTGCCGTTGGGAGCATCCTTCCATGTGTGAAGCCCCATGTGCGGCTTTTCGGCATCCGCACGCTCATAGATCAGTTCTGCCGCCGTATGGCGATGCACGGCATAGTGCATCTTGTTCTGTACCTTCGCAAAGAACTCTTTTGTGGTCAGCGCATTGCGGTCATAATCCAGCGATGTGGCGTAAATATCGGTGAGTTTCTGGTAGAAGTTGCGCTCCGAAATGCGAATCTCCCGGATGCGCTCCAACTGCTCTTCAAAGTATTTCTTAGTCAGAACTGTGCCACCGTTTTTCAGGCGTTCTTCGTCCATTGCCCAGCCCTTGATGGTGTACTGCTCCACGATCTGATTTGCCCAGACACGGAACCGCACCGCCCGCTGGTTGTTCACCTTGAAGCCGACCGCAATAATCATTTGCAGATTATAGTGGTTCACGCTGCGAGTAACCTGTCGGCCACCCTCATTTTGAACTATTCGGAATTTCCGAATAGTTGCCGCTTCGTCCTGCTCATGGTCAGCATAAATCTTTTTGATATGCTCATTGATGGTCGGAAGCCCCACATCGTAAAGGGTCGCCATCATCTTTTGCGTCAGCCAGATGTTTTCATCCTCGTAGCGCATCTCAATGCTGTCCTTATCCTCGCCCGTAGAGGCAACAAAGGTCAGGTATTCCGCCGCAGAAGAACGTACCAATGCAGAATCTTTCTTTTCGCTTTCCATCTCAGCCCTCGATTTCTGCCACGATCTGGTCAATGGCGGCCCGCAGTTCGTTTTCTCGTGCTACGATTTGTGCAATTTCAGCATTCAGCTTTACAATGTCGATCTTCTCACGGGTGTCCTTAGCCTCCACATAAGTGGAAACCGACAGGTTATAGTCATTTTCCTGCACCTCGGAATACTCCGCCAGATGGGAAAAGTGTGCTTCTTCTGCCCGCTGTGCAAAGGTGTCCACGATTTTATTGATGTTCTCCGGGGTGAGTTTGTTGTTGTTCGTCACCTTGACGCACTCGGAAGAAGCATCAATGAACAGCACCTTATTGTCCCTTTTGCCCTTTTTCAGCACCATGATGCAGGTGGCAATACTGGTACCAAAGAACAGGTTGCTCGGCAACTGGATGATGCAGTCAATGAAGTTGTTGTCCACCAGATATTTGCGGATCTTCTGCTCTGCGCCGCCACGGTACATGATGCCGGGAAAACAGACGATTGCAGCCGTACCGTTGGAAGCCAGCCATGCCAGCGAGTGCATAATAAAGGCCAAGTCTGCCTTGCTCTTCGGAGCCAGCACACCAGCCGGGGCAAAGCGCGGGTCATTGATGAGCAGCGGATTCTCGTCACCGGCCCACTTGATGGAGTACGGTGGATTCGATACGATCAGCTCAAAAGGTTCATCATCCCAGTGCTGCGGATTGGTCAGCGTGTCCTCACAGGCAATGTCGAATTTGTCAAATTCGATGTCGTGCAGGAACATATTGATGCGGCACAGGTTGTACGTTGTGATGTTGATTTCCTGCCCAAAGAAGCCGTTGCGCACGGCATCCCGTCCCAGCACCTTTTCTGCCTTCAGCAGCAGCGAACCGGAACCGCAGGCCGGGTCATATACCTTGTTGATTTCCTTCTTGCCTACGGTACCCAGCCGGGTCAGCAGTTCCGACACATCAGCAGGCGTAAAAAACTCACCGCCGGACTTGCCCGCATTGCTGGCGTACATGGTCATCAGGTATTCGTAGGCATCGCCAAAAGCATCAATGTCATGCTCTTTCACATCGCCAAGATTCATATCTGCCACGCCGTTCAGCAGTTTCACGAGCTTCTCATTGCGCTTGGCAACGGTCGCACCCAGCTTATTGCTGTTGACATCGTAATCATCGAACAACCCTGCAAACTGCCCCTCGGAGGAGCTGCCCTTTGCGGATTCCTCAATGTGTCGGAAGACTGTTTCCAGAGTTTCATTGAGGTTTTCATCGTTGGCTGCTTTTGCCCGTACATTGCAGAACAACTCACTGGGCAGGATGAAGAACCCTTTTTCCTGTACCAGCCCTTCCCGTGCCTGCTCTGCCTCTGCATCAGGCATATCCTCATAGCGGAAGTCCGGGTTGCCTGCATCAATTTCGCCCTGATTGATATAGCTGGCAATGTTCTCCGAAATATAACGGTAGAACATCGTACCGAGAACGTAGCTCTTGAAATCCCATCCGTCCACTGCGCCGCGCAGATCATCCGCAATCGCCCAGATTGCACGGTGCAGCTCTTCGCGTTCCTGCTCTTTTTTGGTGTCTACCATTTTTATTTCCTCCATCAAATGCGGATTTCCGCATTGTTTTCTTTCATTTTAACATAGTAAATGTACCACTATTGGTACACCATGGTGTTTTTCCCAAAAAGGATATACTTTCCCTTTATACTATCCTAGTAAAGCGTACCACAGCTTTTTCGTGATTGCAAGCCGATAAATATTGCTATTGCATTTTTTGTCGAATTATCACTTATATGTTCACTCTGTTCGAGCTGGACGAGCACTATCCCGGCACCCGGCTCTACGAGGTCACAGACACCACCGACCCGGATTTCCCTGAAAAGCACATGGCAGTCAGTTTCCGGTATCGTCTGCTGGATGATTTCTTAAAGGAGTGGAAGCTCC
>ERZ780185.755-NODE-755-length-17110-cov-4.443799_pt1 | contig 17110 bp, 10 predicted proteins | sample MGYA00511365_ERZ780185 | MGnify/ENA primary metagenome ERZ780185 (study PRJEB29588, sample SAMEA2151606) | human gut metagenome | biome: human gut; feature: human-associated habitat; material: faeces | place: Denmark | collected 2008/2010 ...
GCGAAACCCGGCGATTTGATATTGATATTGAGTGGCGATGATGCCATGAAGACCCGTAAACAGTTGTGCGAACTCCGTCTTGAAATGGGAAATCAGCTAGGCTTGCGCGATAAAAACAAGTTCGCGTTGTTATGGGTTGTCGATTTCCCCATGTTCGAATGGAGTGATGAAGAGAATCGTCTAATGGCGATGCACCACCCGTTTACACATCCCAAAGAAGAAGATATACCGTTATTGGATACCAATCCCGAGGCTGTTCGTGCAGATGCTTATGATATGGTGTGCAATGGTATCGAAGTGGGTGGTGGCTCTATCCGTATACATGATGCCCAGTTACAAGCCAAAATGTTCGAAATTTTGGGATTTACACCCGAACGGGCCCAAGAGCAGTTCGGATTCCTTATGAATGCATTTAAATACGGTGCGCCGCCTCATGGTGGGTTGGCATACGGCCTCGACCGTTGGGTAAGCATATTTGCCGGTCTCGATAGTATCAGAGATTGTATCGCTTTCCCGAAGAATAACAGTGGGCGTGATGTGATGCTGGATGCTCCTGCTGCTTTGGATCAAAAACAGTTGGATGAGTTGAATCTGGTTATCGATATCAAAGAATAAAGTGATAGATACATAAAAGGGAGTGTGCCAAAACTACGGCCTATCCCATCGTCAGCTGTAGGGGCAGGGTTTGCCTGCCCGAAGGCACAAAGCAAACTGTTTTCGGGCGAGCGAAAACCTCGCCCCTACGACTAAATGATGGCATTATCCACGTTTTGACACAACTCCTTTTTTATATTGCCTTTCGATAAGTCTTACCAAGTTGTTCCCTGAAATACTCCGCTTTCATTGTAAGGGACCAAATAACCGTTCATGGTCAACGTATTTCCGGAGAAGTTCGGGTTGATGGTTACACTGGCCTGATTGGTACCACCGGTTAACACGATAGAGACAGTGGCTGATACGGCAATACCGTTAATGCCGTAGTTGTAATAAATATTGCCATCCTTGTCCTGGCGCATACTTATACCGTTTACGCTTCCTTGTACAGTGACACCGCCCAAACCGTTCGGGCTCCAGTTATACACAAAGTTAGTGAAGGCGGTCTGAATAATTCCTTGTCCGTCGTTTACCTCCACATAGTTGGTGTTTGAGGACACAAAACGCATAATACCGTTACGGAATACTACGTTATCAGCTTCCAAAACAAAGGAACCGTTTTTCAAGGCATCGATAGCTTTCATGAAAGACACGGAATCTTGCTGTGCTTCCAAGGCCTTCTTTTCCTGACGTTCTTTTTTCCATGCTTCGCGTTTGGCATCTTCTCTTTGTTTTCTGGTTTGTGCATTTGTTACTCCGCTGAAGCAAACAAGTAACAATGCTGCTAAGAATAATACTTTTTTCATAATTAAAGCTGTTTTGTTAATCAATATATCTTTTAGATAATCTGATAACAAAACAGCTTCAATCGCAATTTGTTTAACGAATATGTGAATTTATATAACGATAACGTTTCTACTGTTTTTCTACTTATTCATCTTTTAGTCAACAAATCGTTTGGTCAATTTGTCAAATTCGTCTATTCTGCGGTCTCTGAGGAATGGCCACCAGCGGCGAACTTCTTCGCTTCGTGTAATGTCTACCTCCGTTACTATATTTTCCTCTTTCATGTTGTCGGCTTGTGCCAGTATTTCACCTTGAGGACCTGCTACAAAGCTATTTCCCCAAAACCGGATTCCGTTTGTTTGTTTCGAAGGATCAGGCTCATGCCCTACGCGATTGACGGCTATTACAGGTAATCCGTTGGCTACGGCATGTCCTCGTTGGGAAATTACCCATGCTTCCAGTTGGCGAGCTTTTTCTTCCGGGGTATCTGTGCTTTCCCAACCGATAGCAGTGGGATAGATAAGAATTTCAGCACCTTTCAAGGTCATCAGACGCGCTCCTTCAGGATACCATTGATCCCAGCAAACTTGTACACCCAATTTTCCTATTGAAGTTTGAATAGGTTCGAAACCTAAATCCCCCGGAGTGAAATAGAATTTTTCATAATATGCCGGATCGTCCGGAATATGCATTTTTCTATACTTCCCGGCAATACTTCCGTCTTTATCGAATACAACGGCCGGGTTATGGTAAAGTCCCGGAGCACGTTTCTCAAATAAGGAAGTGACCAGTACGATACCATTGGCGGATGCAATTCCACTATAGAATTCGGTGGAAGGACCGGGAATCGTTTCTGCCAGGTCAAACAGAGAGGTATTTTCTGTCTGACAGAAATAAAGCGTATTGTGCAATTCCTGCAACACCACTAGCTCTGCGCCCTTGGATGCCACATCTTCTATACTGTGTTTCAGTTTATCCATGTTTTCAGCCGTATTGCCTGTACAAGACTGCTGAATGAGTCCTACTTTAATTGTTCTTCTCATATTATATACGTCTATATTAATATACACCTTCAGGATATTGCATGGTGACGCAATGAAGCGAGCCATGTTGTTTGATCAATGCCGTGCAATCCACACCGACAATCTCTCTTCCGGGAAAAGCTTTTTCCAATACTTCTTTTGCAAGAGTATCATTATGAGGCTGATTGTATGTGGGAAGCAGAACAGCTTCATTCATAATCAGAAAATTGGCATAGGTTGCCGGCAGCCGTTCTCCATTTATATCATAAATGGCATCGGCCATAGGGAGGGGAAGTAAGCGATAGGGATTTCCCTCCGGTGTCCGGAAAGCTTTCAGTTCTTCTTCCATTGCCACCAGCTCTTCATAATGCTCGTCTTTTTTGTCTGTGCACTGCACATATACGATGGTATCGTCAGGACAGAAACGTGCCAGCGTGTCGATATGACTGTCTGTATCATCGCCGGCCAAATAACCGTGCTTCAGCCATAACACCTGTTTCAAGTTGAATGTTTCTTTCAGATATTGTTCTGTTTCTTCCTTCGTTTTCTCGTTTCGGTTGTAGGACAACAAGCACTTTTCTGTGGTAAGGAGTGTGCCTTTTCCATCACTTTCTATCGAACCTCCTTCCAAAATGAAATTTCTTTGGTATACATATTCTCCTGTCAATGTTTTGCAGCGATAATATAGATTGGAGTTTATCATATTATCATAATTGGCAGCGTACTTCATTCCCCAACCGTTAAAACAGAAATCCAGTAAGAGCGGTTCTCCGTTCTCTTTCAGCATGGTAATAAAGGCGTGGTCGCGTGCCCATGTATCGTTAGTCTTCACGGCCGAAACGGTGAGATTCTTCACATTGCATCCGTGCTCATAGATTCTGTCTCCGATTCGATGAGGTTCCGGGGCTACTACCAGCAAAGGCTGACGTTTTAAAATTTCGTAAGCTATATTAAGGAAGCAAGCATCTACTTCTTCCAACATATAGGCCCAATCAGTGTCTATATGGGGCCATGTCAATTGTATCAGGCTCTGTTTGTGCCATTCTGCCGGCAAATAAGTTTTCTTCATATTCTTTAATTTTACCCGACAAAGATAGGAAATAAAAATGAGCTACTCACTTTTCGAAGCGAGGTGATTTTAGAAAAACTTGGTGCTATATCATGCTCTTTCATTTAATCTCTAAGTAGAGCCATAGTCTCCCTTACCCGATTCATCGTAAATCGGGTATTTTTTTATTGCTGTATGTCAGAAAGTTATTCTTTTATCCCAATCTAATTATCTCATTGTTTTTCTCTTTGCAGGCTTCGGTAGCCAATGTGATGCCGGTGTTGTAGGAATATGCTGACACAATATCAGGCTTGCGTTCGTTGGCCTGTACAGTGCTGCGCTTGGCTTTGCCATCCACACAGATTATCTCCTTATCTCCGTCTGCCTTGGACAGCCTTCGGTGGAAAGACTTCGCAAACTCCTGCATCCTGTTGGCAAGTGCCGAATTATCGATACCGTGCTCCACGCGGCAGAGAGTCGCCTCGGATGGGACACCATTCTTCAACATAGGTCGTACAAAGAAACCGCTGGTTCGGTGGGCATAGCCATTTATGATAACCGTGTGAAGATAGAAAACCCCGGAACTTTTCCGCCCAACTGGGATACGGAAAAATGAAATCAGAGCATGAATCGAAACCACAAAATCCATTATTGGTAAATGTCCTGTACAAGCAAAAAGTTTTGGAAAGTTGGGGACGTGGCATTGGGCTGATGATGTCTGAATGTCGTAAAGCCGGATTACCCGAACCGGAATATAAAATATGGGCAGATAATGCGGCTTCAAGGTGTGTTTGGCCTGCCGCATCGAAAGAAATGCACATTGAAAAACTGTGCCGACTTGTGGGATTCGATGAAAGGCAGACCGAAACACTCGTCAAGGGAAAGCCTTTGGAGTATGCAGGGAAACTCTACTCGGAGGAACACGGACGGAAATTCACGACCGAAAAGGCAGGGTTTCAAGTGTTGAAAGCCCTGACGGATGGGGCAAACTGGTTCTTGCTATTGCTAGAAAGCCCATTGCCGAGTGGTTCAAAGAGTAATTCGACAAGCTATGACAGAGCATACACCGATCTATACAGTCGCAAAGGAAAGGTAGGGGAATGAAGATATAACCGTTTTATCTTGTTGGAAAAAAGAGCCGTTCATAATACTTACGAATTGCTTTTTCACTATATTTGCAGTTAAATAAACAGAAGTTTTAATTCCTATTATTGACATCATGAAGAAGATATTTAAAGTTTTTAGTTTGAGCATATTAGGCTTATTGCTCTTAACTGTATTAGCCCTATTGTTAGTACGTTATGTATTCAACAGACAATTAAATGAACCCTTAGGAAAGGATAAGATAGAACTATTAAAGAACGCTGGTGAGTATGCACCAGATAGTGTGTCATATAATTTTGTTTATCAGCAAGATACTGCCAAAGCACAGCAAATCCGTGAATACTTCAGATTGGATACCATTGTGAAACCTACAGAAGTCACATGGAATAGAGCTATTGCATTGGCACGTTTCGTAGCCAAGAATATTCCTCATGCCAATCAAAATAACTATCCAAAGAAATGTAACGCAATAGGACTTTGGGAATATACCCGCACGATAGAGCCAGCTTTTAACTGCCGCCTCCATTCAATCCTTTTGCATGAGTTATTGCTGTCGGAAGGAATAGTGAATCGTTTTGTCACTTGCCTTCCCGCTGATTCGTTAGATTCTGACTGTCATGTGGTAAATCAAGTATGGCTACCCGAAATACAAAAATGGGCTATGCTTGATTCCGATATGAGAGCTTGGGCAGAAGATGAAAACGGAACACCTCTTTCTCTCGCTGAAATGCGCGAACGTTACATAAACGGACAAGAAATTATATACCGCCCCTTATTAGATTCAGAAAATAATTTCAATTATTACAAGATGTATTGGGCCAAAAACCTCTATTGGTTTATATCTTGGGAGGTAACTGGTTATAGCCGTGAAGATAATAATCCTGCATTCAGCAACCATGACCGCGAGATAATACTTGTTCCTAAAGGGTTCAGTGGCTTTGACTTAAGCGACAAATCAGTACTAACTACGGATGAATCACGTTTTTGGGCCGTACCGGATAGTTTGACCGTTTCACTGTAACTTCAGAGTTGGGAATGACTCTATTTCAACGGTCAAGAACTGTCATCAACCAACAGCAACAGATATCAATAAATATCCGGTTTTTCCAAAGTTCTACTTCGGGAAAAGTAAGGAAAAACAGAGATAAACAAAGCCTCCGGCAAGGTAGCTCTCCGGAGGCTTTTTGCATTTGCACATATCAGAAAACAAAAAGAAAGTAATATCGGAGTATTACACCCCAAAAACGCTCTGCTGGCTGTTGCATAATGAAACGACATACTTGGCTGATCGGTGTGGTTCTCCCTCCATGCGGATAAATTCCGGTAACAAAATGACAAAGCAGATTCCCCTAACACATTACAGCCCGTGAATGGGCTGAATGATTTTTTTTGCCAACCGATTTTATAAAATTGCCGCCGATAGTTCGTACTTTCAGAAAAAGATGTTACATTTGCAAATGAAAGAGTTATTTGACAGCATAGCAATGTAAAGCGCTGAAATTCGCACGGTTACTGACTCGTTACCGCTACTTCTCAAATAATTCGCTAAGAGTTTATTCTTCAATCGGTTAAATCCAATCGAGAAAAATCTAAAATAATCTATGTCCCGACTAAGTGACCTATATAAAGCAATGGAAACATTGCGCAAAGAAGGTCTTTCGTTAAATGAAGACCTCGAAAAACAAGTAAGTGATTTGGAAGAGAACATCATCAAAAAAGAAATCCTTCCGATTGTAACCGAGACGATTGCACCGGCTTTAAAGCAAGTGCAGCGTGAATTAGTGCTTGTTGTGGATTATGTACCCGGCTCGCCTATTAGCGTACATTTGTCTCGCAAACGAAATTTCACAGCAGATATAGCGGATGCCAAAGAGATTCTTCCTGATCCACAGGTGGAACATAAGGAAATAGGTAAGACCGGGCCGAAAGGCGAAATTGCACCGGCTACTCGATTAAAGATTACATTTGCTGATGGTCACGTGATTCAAGAGCCACAAGCAGCTGAGACTTTTCGTAAGTTTGTGATGGAAGTAGGTGCCGAACGCATTCGTACTTTAGGAATGAAACAAAATAAAGTGCCTTTGATTTCCAATACGCTTGATAAGAAATATAAAAGTTCACAAAAGCCTGTCGGTAATGGTTGGTATCTGATGACATGTAGCAATACGCTTACCAAGAAACGGGATATAGAACGTATAGCCAATATGTTTAATATAAAGATTAAAGTTGAAATAGTGTAATTCTTTCCACTATGAAACGAATAAGAATAAACAGTAAGAAAAAGTGATCAATTGTTTGCTCCTAATAAGGAATTTGGCTACTTCTGTTTCAGAATTGTTTGTTATTAGTAAAATGTAGCAGATTAATGCGGCTGTAATGTTTTCAAATCGTTATCAAGAACTTATTATTAATTAATGTCAGATAAATACGCAAAAGTATATTATCTAAGACAAAAACAGAATTTCATGTACATATATCAATATGAAAGCATGTAATTAGTTGTCGTTTCGCTTTGTTTGCGAAGCAGGGGAGGAAGAGGTGGTGTCTTCCTTTTCCTTTTTTTTATGGGCTCTTTTCCATAAGAACCAACGGAACAAATCATTCCATTTATCGAAATCTTTTTTATACATGATGCCGATACCTTGTGTGGTCAGGGTTGATTTTGTGAAATAACGGTCGTTGGTCTGATTGTATCCTCGTAGACGGAAGTCTCCGTTTTTAGTCAACAGCCAAATGGCTTCAAAGTCACCTACAAAGTTGGTGTTTGCCATTGCATTATCTTTATAACCAAAGTTACCATTGATTATCAGTCGATTATTCAATAACCTGCCGGAAAGGACAGCTTCGGCTTCTACATCTGTCCATCCTTTGTCTCCTGTGCTCAGGTTGGCACCGATGTTCCAGTTCTTATTGTCCATCCATTGGGAGAGCATATTATTGAGCTGACCGGATAAAGTGCTGAAGGCTAATGAACTGGTAGCGTTTGAAGATTGGTCGTTGTTGGCATAATCGTAGGTGTAGAACTTACCGATACCCAGCAGATAGATGATTTGTGTGTTCATTTGTTCTTCTGTACTGGTGATGCTGCGCACCACATCACGGTCTTCTTCCCTGACTGTCGGTAAATCCAGGTCAAATTTAATATCGGGGCTGGACAGGTTGCCGGTCAGGTTCATCAGGCAGTTTACTTTAACGGTGCTTTGTCCCTGCGAAAGTGAAGTGTCGATACCTAAATCACTCAATGAGGCAGAGTTTACCGTATAAATCGCCTGAAGATCCAGATTGGCCTGATATGGGTCACCTGTGAAGGTGACTGTACCGCCGGACTTCAATGTAAAATCTTTGCGAATCACTTCCTGCATGCTGAGCTTATACATTCCCTGATCGATAATGTAGTTACCGAACATCTTAAAGTCTCCTTTATTAAAGTAGTTCACTTGCAGATTGCCGTTGCCTGTTGCTGTAATATTGTCGCCTGCTACTGGGTCCATCACGATTTTCATGGTGGCATTGGGGGTGGCGTTAATCAGCATATTGATGCGCAGGTCCATGGGAGGACCCTCTTCTTCTTTTTCTTTCTGCACATTCGAGTGATGGTACAGATTGGTTTCCACATTATCATGGATACGTTTGGGGGTCTTGTCGACAAAGGTAATGAACTGGGTATTGGTAGCCTCTGTCGTGATGCCTGTGATATAAGTAAAAGAGGTGTTGTGTCCTGTTGTCAGTGAGGCGTCTACGGTCATGGCATTGTTTCCTCCGTCCAATATGATGCTTCCCGAACCGTACACCTTGCCGTAGAAAGGCATATCGCCGCCTTCGTGGGTATCATACATCAACAGATTGTCTCCACTGATATTAAAATGATACATCAGATTTTTTAGTTTGGTATGATGCAGATAGCCATTGACTACTCCACTGTTTCCTTCGCGGTCGTACACGTGTACATCGGTAAACAGTAATTGTCCGGAGGAAATATGTACCGAATCATCGCGTATTTGGAAATAGGTGTTCAGTACATCAATCTTGGTATCTATATTGGCACGTGCCTCTCCTTCCAAATCCAGGTGCTTGAAGTCTCCATAGAGTCTGATATGACCGTTGACACGTCCGGTTAAATCGCTGAATATGCCTTCCACAAAGGGCTGGATGAGTCCGATATTGGTACTGTCTGCTTCAATCATCAGGTCCAGTCCTTTCATTTTCGGAGATACGTATCCGGTGACATGAGTGGCCGAAATACCTTCTTCCGCAATTTTTGCATCAAGGCGTACTCCGCCCAGTTCCGAGTCCCATACGCCTGTAATATCGGCTTCACCCAACAATGCTTTATTCAGGCAGAAATTATGTACATTGAGTTTGGTGTGCATGGCAGGCTCTTTCATTACTCCCTTCATGTTGACAGTCCCGGTAACCAAGCCATTGAATGCCACATCATCAAAATGCACTATATCCAGTACATATTCCAAATTGATATTCTTTAAATCGATATGGCAGGAGTCTTCCTTGCTTTTTGTCAACTTTCCGTTGATGCGTAAATGCTGGTTTTCATGTTCAAACAGAAAATTGTCGATATAGACACGTCCGGAGTCTACGGCAATATGCGAAGGATGTATATTCCAAATCGTATCGTTCAATACCACTTTCGTGGGTTTGATGTTAATGTCGGCCTGTAAGATGGGGTGTTTCCCCTCCGTTTTATAGAATCGGGTCACGGCAGCAAACTTACCTCCGTAAGTGACATTTGTGTTATTCCCCCAATTGACAGTTGTTTCCAGCCGGTCGTTTTTGGCTTGGGTATCGACAGTAAGATTCACCATTGCACCACTGTTCATCAACATACCGGTTCTGAGGGAACATTTGAACCAGTCTGACGGATTTTCGCAGATGAGTACCCCCGAATCATAATGGGTTCCATTATATTTGAAAGCCGGAAAATGTCCTTCAACGCGCAATTTCTCTTCGCGGTCGTTGAAATACCCTTTGATGGAGGCAGGGAACTTTAATTCCAGCGGTATTTGAAAGAGTTTTTGAAAGAACTCCGTATTATTTACTCTGATGTCGAATTTGAAGTTGTTGTGAGGAACCGGCATGTTTTCGTTCAGCGTCAGCAGGGAAGGGATATAGCGTTGAACAGTCTGCAATATGCTGGCCGGAATTGTGTTATAAGAATAGTCTCCACGTATGACAGCCGTCATGAACGAGGAAAGCACTTGTATTTCTTTTTGTCCTTCTACCTGTCCTGCCGTAATGGTAAGGTTGTCAAGGAAATAGTTGTTCCCTTCGGGGGTATTCATTTGCAAGCTGTCCAAACGGATTTTTCCGTTCATGTCGTCGATAGACTTCCCGGTAAAGTCTGCTGTCACGTTCAGGGAAATGTCCGTATCTTTGTATTTGTCGGATAAATGCAGGTTATCCGGTCGGAGATTCTTTAAGACGGCCTTCAAGTTGAATTCGGGTATGGCGCACGCCACGTTGAAATTGCCGTTTATCTGAACAGAGCCGTTGTCATCATCCATTGCCAGCTTGCCGTTGAAGCCTCCGTCTTTATACACGCCGTCCAGTGCTATATTCTCATATTTATATTGGCTGTATTCGAAAGAGGCAATATTCCCTTTGATATAAGATTCGGGATAGTGATTTTTATAGTTGAAACCTTTCAATTCCAGATTGAAGTCTGCCGTACCGAATTTCTTTTCGTTATCAAGCAGTTTGCCCACATTCAGGTCGGCACTGGCGATATTTCCCGAATAGGTACGGTTCTGTTGTTTGTCAATGCTCATCATAACATCGGCTTTGATTGTACCTACGCCGGTGCGCAAGAGTCCTGTGATAATCAAATCGTGAAGATATCCGGTGGCATCACCGCTAAAACGTACATATTCCAACTGCTGAAAAATAGGAGGAACTTTCCCGGCCACATTACTCATAACGGTGCTGATGCCTTCTTTATTCAGGTTTACGTCGGTCAGCTTTCCCATGATATACATATTTCTTCCTGCGTTCCAGTCGGCAACGGATGCTTCTCCGTTGATCATCAGACTGTGGTTGTCGGTCAGTCGCAGGGTAGGGCAGTCTATATTCTTTCCTTTACCGGAGAAATCCATGTTGAAATGTAACGGAGTATCGAACTTGGCCAAGGCCGGGACAAAAGGGGCTATGTCTTTGAGTACGACAGAGGCATTGACGCTTCCTTGATATTGCACATTGTCTGTCAGTTTAGGAAGATCCGGCAAACTGTCGTAACGCATGGAAAGGCTGTCAATGCTTAAAGCAGAATTGGAAAGCTCGAGGGAAAAATCCTTTATATTCAGTCGCTTATTGTTGGCAGTGACTTTCATTGAGAACTTTTGTAAAGCAAATCCACACTGCTCTTCAAAGCTCAGACGACGGATGGAGGCGTTCAGCGAGTCGTTGCGGAGCGCCTTCAGCGAAACGGTGGCTGCGAAGTTCTTTACGGCAAGATGGCCGGTATTGAACCGTCCGGGGGTTTCGGGCTCCGACAAGACATCGTATGTGATACGTCCGCGTCTTATCAATAAAGAGTTGATGCGTAAATCCAGATTTGTCTGAGTCTTCACCGTGTCTTTGGAAGCAAAAGCATCCAGAACAAATTGATAATTGGGAGGAGACTGAGGCGTTTCCCGCTCCATATTGGCCGAAAAGCCGAAAAGCTGAACACTGGTAATAGTGATTTTCCCTTTCAGCAGGGGGAGTATTTCAAATTTGGCAGACAGACGCGCCACTTTCAGCATTTCCCTGCCCCGGCGGTCTTCCAGCAACACATCTTCCACAATAATGCGGTTCAGCAGGCCCATGTCGATTTTTCCTACAGAAACTTCCGTGTTGAGCACTTTGCGGAGCTCTTTGGTCACTATATAAGACAATTTGTCCTGAACGTATGGAATGTTCAGAAGCACAATTATCCCCAGATAAACTCCCAAGAGAATACCTAGCAGTATGCGAACTGTATATTTAAGACTTTTGCTTGATATCATTGCTTATTTTGGGCTAACAAAGGTACGAAATACGTCCGAAGTAGCCCAAAATAAACTTGGATTTTTACTTGTTTTTATGCAATCTTTTCAACTCAAACGAGAAAATGATACGGAAACAACCGATAATGAGGAAAGTAACGGACAGCATATAAAGCACAGTGACTGCTCCGAGTCCCGGTTGCCAGATGATAGCCATGGAACATAAAATGGCCAGAATGCCGAATACCAGATACCATCCCCAGTCTTTGGTGCCGTAGCGTTTCAGGTCGGTGGAATAACCGCAAAGGGTGAATCCTCTGAACATAAGCCAGAATGCGACGATAAACGGAATCAGTTCCATGCTTACCAGCGGATAGAATACCAAATAAATACCTATCAGCAAATCAATGATACCGCCTGCCAGATACCATCCCCAACTGTTGATAATCTTTTTGTTGCCGACGGCAAAAAAGATTTCGAGGATACCGCTGACCAGAATTGAAATACTGAAAATGACACTCAGTGCCACATAACTGCTCACGGGAGCAAACAAAAGGCATAATGCTACTGCGATGTAAAGCAATCCCAATAATAGGGACATCCACCAGTTCTTTACCGCGTAGCCCAAGCCACCAACTAATTCATTCATGTTTGTTAAGTTTTAGGTTATAATTTCAACTAATAACGTCCTCTATACAAAAATGTTTGCCCATAAATACAAAAAAAGTATTTAAATAGCTGCACTTGACTTTTAGAACTCAAAAAATATTCCGAACTTTGCACGGTGAAAGCAAAAAGATTCACTTTATTAGCATTTTTGAATAAAAACTGAATAAAAAAAGAATGAAAGATAACAGAATTCCTTCTCCGTTTATTTCTTTGTTACCCGTATTTGTACTTATTTTATTATTGTTTGTCACCATCCGTGTTTTTGGCAGCGATGCGTTGTCGGGCGGAAGTCAGGTTTGTTTGCTTACGGCTACGGCTGTTTGTGTATTGATAGGGATGGCAGGGTACCGAAGAGCTTGGAAAGATTTTGAACTGGCTATTACGAATAATATAGCCGGAGTAAGTACGGCATTGATTATTCTGCTGATTATCGGTGCTTTGTCGGGGGCATGGATGATTAGCGGCGTGGTTCCCACATTGATTTATTATGGCATTCAGGTGATACATCCTCACTTTTTTCTGGTGTCTACCTGTGTGATTTGTGCCATTGTTTCAGTCATGACAGGCAGTTCGTGGACAACCATAGCCACTATCGGCATCGCATTGATGGGAATCGGCAAGGCACAAGGTTTCAGCGAAGGCTGGATAGCGGGAGCGATTATTTCGGGTGCTTATTTCGGCGATAAGGTATCCCCGCTGTCCGATACCACTATTTTGGCGTCTTCCGTGACGGACACTCCGCTGTTTACACACATACGCTATTTGATGATAACCACCATCCCCTCATTGGTCATCACATTGATTATTTTCACTGTTGCCGGACTGTCTCACGAGGCAACGGACACAGGTCATATTACCGAATACATGCAGGCACTCGACTCCAAATTCAATATTTCCTGGTGGCTGATGATTGTTCCCGTCGTGACGGGAGTTTTGATTGCCCGCAAGGTTCCTTCGGTCATTACTTTGTTTATCTCCACCACACTGGCCACTGTCTTTGCACTTATATTCCAGCCGGATTTGTTGCGCGAGATAGCAGGGCAGGGGGTAGCAGGTCTTACTGCACTTTTCAAAGGAGGCATGGGCATGCTCTTCGGTGGCACCCAACTGGAGACAGGCAGTGCAGAGATAAATGAGTTGGTTGCCACACGCGGTATGTCGGGAATGATGAATACCATTTGGCTGATTGTCTGTGCCATGTGCTTTGGAGGGGCTATGACGGCAGGAGGCATGCTGGGCAGTATCACCTCTGTGTTTATCCGTTTCACCAAGAGACGTATAGGGATGGTGTCTTCTACCGTTGCATCGGGATTGTTCCTCAACCTGGCCACTGCCGACCAATATATCTCCATTATTCTGACCGGCAATATGTTTAAGGATATTTATGAGGCAAACGGATATGAAAGCCGATTACTGAGCCGTACCACCGAAGATTCTGTAACAGTCACCTCACCGCTTATCCCCTGGAATACCTGCGGTATGACTCAGGCAACTATTCTGAGTGTGCCTACACTCACTTATCTTCCATATTCTTTCTTTAATCTGATTAGTCCGCTGATGAGTATCACGGTGGCGGTTATCGGTTATAAGATAAAGAAGAAAATAACCGAATAATTTTTCCCCCGGTGTGCAGACAGGAATGGGTACACCGGGAAAAAAATGTCCCGAAGAGTGGGGATTTCAAAAATAACTTGTATTTTTACAGACCTAAAAATAATCAATTTATATTTTCATATTATGAAGAGACACATCACTTTTGCCTTGCTTTTTGCGGCAGCATTGACCGCGCAGGCACAACAGGGAGGCATTTCGAGCGAGATGCTGAATCAAATCAAACAAAGTTATCAGGCAACTCCTACCGACAAGGCAATCCGCAATGCTTTAGGCGGAACAAGTATCAATACCTTGGCACTTAATCAGGAAAATCAGGCAGACTTTGACACTCATTTCTCTAATAAAGTCTTATCGAAAGGCATTACCAATCAACGCTCGTCAGGACGCTGCTGGTTGTTTACGGGACTGAATGTGCTTCGCAGCCAGATGATAGCCAAGTACGGACTGGATGAAATGGAGTTTTCGCAGAACTACTGCTTCTTTTATGACCAGCTGGAAAAATCGAATCTTTTCTTACAGGGAATCATTGATACGCGTGAAAAGCCGATGGACGACAAGATGGTGGAGTGGCTCTTTAAGCATCCCTTGAGCGATGGAGGGCAATTTACTGGTGTGTCGGACATTATAGGTAAATACGGACTTGTACCGAAGAGCGCGATGGTGGAGACTTTCAGCAGTGACAACACAGGAAAAATGAATAATCTGATAGGACTGAAACTGAAAGAATTCGGCTTACAACTCCGTGAGGCTGCTGCTGCCGGAGCCAAGCCCGCCGAACTGGAAAAAAAGAAAACGGAAATGCTGGCTACGGTCTATCGCATGCTGGTGCTGACACTCGGTGAGCCGGTGTCTACGTTCACTTGGAGCTTGAAGGGAGGCGAAGCGAAAGAGTACACTCCCTTGTCTTTCTACAAGGAATTTCTGGGCAATGACCTGACCAATAATTACGTGATGCTGATGAACGACCCCAGCCGTGAGTTTTATAAATGCTACGAGATAGACTATGACCGCCATAGCTATGACGGTAAGAACTGGACGTATGTCAATCTGCCTATAGAAGATATCAAGGAAATAGCCATTGCTTCCATCAAAGACAGCACAATGATGTATTTTTCTTGCGATGTGGGTAAGTTCCTTGATAGCAAGAGAGGACTGCTGGACCCTGATAATTACGATTATGAGTCACTGATGGGGACAACTTTCGGTATGGACAAGAAACAGCGTATCCAGACATTTGCCAGTGGCAGCCATGCCATGACGCTGATGGCTGTGGATTTGGATAAGGCCGGGAAACCGAAAAAATGGATGGTGGAAAATAGTTGGGGAAGCACCAACGGATACAAAGGCCATCTCATTATGACGGACAAATGGTTTGATGAGTATATGTTCCGCGTGGTGGCGGAAAAGAAATATGTCCCTGCCAAGGTGCTGGATATCCTCAAGCAAAAACCGATTCGCCTGCCGGCATGGGATCCGATGTTTGCGAACGAAGAATAATAAAATAATAAAAAAACGGAGCTGCAAAATTTGCAAATCGGCATGCAAAATTTGCAGCTCCGAATGTATACCCATCCGGATGGTTATCCCCCTTGAAGGGGGAGGTTCCTTCGGAAGAACTTCCCCTTCAGGGGAATCTCCTTCGGAGAATATATATTATATATAATAAATTAATATAATATATAACTGATAACATTCGCGCAAAATTCTGCGCAAGAAACTGCGGGAGAAACTGCACAAGAAACTGCGGGAGAAAACACGTACGTAAGCGAGGGCTTACACGTACGTATGCATAAGCCTACGCTTACGTATGTATGAGCCTGCACATACGTATGCATCGCCCCCTGCATACGTACGTGTATTTCGATGCCGGAATATCTTAATTCGCGTACCGTCAATCCCTATAATTACACAGGTTTATATTATTACGGATTTTTTTCCATAATAACCGCCAAATCTTTCTTTTTTCACATTTTTTTTCTGTACTTTTGCGCTCAAATTTAAAAACCATTTTTTATAACCCAATATGGCAAATGTGATTAAATTACACAAAGGCTTGAACATCAACCTGAAAGGAAAACCTGCTCAGGAGATTTTCGACGTGAAGCAGCCGGACATCTATGCGTTGGTGCCCGATGATTTTCATGGCGTGACTCCTAAAGTGGTGGTGAAAGAACAGGAATATGTGATGGCCGGGGGAACATTGTTTGTAGACAAGAACCACCCCGAAGTAAAGTTCGTTTCTCCTGTTAGCGGTGTCGTGACATGCATTGAGAGAGGCGAACGCCGTAAAGTCCTTAGCATCTCCGTTGCTGCGGCAGCAGAGCAGGACTACGAAGAGTTTGGAAAGAAAGATGTTTCGACTATGACAGGCGAACAGGTAAAGGCTGCTCTGCTTGAAGCCGGACTCTTTTCATTCATCATCCAGCGCCCGTATATCGTGGTTGCCGACCCGAATGCCAAGCCGAAAGGCATCTTCGTTTCTGCATTTGATACCAACCCATTGGCTGCCGATTTCGAATTCGTTCTGAAAGGTCAGGAAAAAGACTTCCAGACAGGACTCGATGCATTGGCTAAAATGGCAAAGACGTATCTGAATATCAGCGTAGAACAGAAGAATCCTGCACTGACAAGCGCCAAGAATGTGACTGTGACAGTTTTCGACGGTCCTAACCCTGCCGGAAACGTTGGCGTTCAGATTAACCACATCAGTCCTATCAACAAGGGCGAAACCGTTTGGACTCTTCGTGCAGAAGATGTTATCTTCATCGGACGTTTGTTCAATACAGGTCGTGTAGACTTGACCCGCACCATTGCATTAACCGGTTCGGAAGTGAAAAAACCGGCTTACTGCAAGTTGAAAGTAGGAGCGTCGCTGACAGATGTATTTGCAGGACGTGTAACCGAAGGTGCAAACTTACGCTACATTAACGGAAACGTGTTGACCGGTACGCTTGTCAAACCTAATGGATATTTGAGCGCACGTGCCACAAGTCTTACCGTGATTCCCGAAGGCGATGACCGACACGAATTCCTGGGCTTTATCATGCCCCGCACCAATCAGTTCAGTGCGAGCCGCAGTTATTTCAGCTGGTTATGCGGAAATAAGGAATACACACTGGATGCCCGTATCAAAGGTGGCGAACGCCACATGATTATGTCCGGTGAGTATGACAAAGTATTCCCGATGAGTATTTTCCCCGAATATTTAATTAAGGCTATCATTGCCGGCGATATTGACCGTATGGAAGCACTTGGTATTTACGAAGTGGCTCCCGAAGATTTTGCAGTATGCGAGT
>ERZ780185.758-NODE-758-length-17047-cov-2.557145_pt1 | contig 17047 bp, 7 predicted proteins | sample MGYA00511365_ERZ780185 | MGnify/ENA primary metagenome ERZ780185 (study PRJEB29588, sample SAMEA2151606) | human gut metagenome | biome: human gut; feature: human-associated habitat; material: faeces | place: Denmark | collected 2008/2010 ...
GCCTTCCTTGCTTATGAAGATCAATGTTCACCAGCTAACCCAAGAGTTCCTATGGTCGAAGATATGAAAAAGATTATGATTGCTGCTTACGACACAGAAGAATTCATGGACAAAGAAGAAAATAAATAATACATTCTTAATCTTATAAGACTCTCATTTATTTGAGGGTCTTTTTTTGTATAAAAAAATCCTTTTTAAATTAAATAAAAAATATTTATCTACCGCAAAATCGGAATAAAGAGCTGTTTAAAGCTGTTTCAAGCTATTATAATCACAACTCTTGTTCACTCCTTTTAGGCTCTGATTTCATAACTGTTTTATTCTGTGTTTGGTACGCAAGTAAAACCACGGTTATTTATTTCTGTTTGCTTTTAAAAATCTATATAATCAGATTTAACAAAATAAAAATCTATATCCACGCTATTCATTCCTCAATAAAAGGGAGCAACTGCATATAATGCAGTTGCTCCAAAAATCGTTACTTTTTGTCGCATTCTCCTGATATGGTAGTCAGACGGTAGCGAAGCACAACACTAAGATGAGTAACCAACATCGTTCAAATACTATTATATGTTATAACTAAGAAAAAACAAGTGTTTTAAAAAGAAATTCAGAAAAGAATTTCTGATTTTAAAGTGAAGTAACAATATAAAAAGTCACTTTGTCACTTATAAGATTATGAGCTAATAAATTTTGAACGGTTTTTCTGTCAAGTCCACCTGTTCCACACCCAAGTAAAGGTATGGCTACTGAATTTATGTTTAAGTTTTCAGCTACCGCTACTATCTTTGGAATCAGAACTTTAATTTTTTTGATTTTTGCTTTGCTACCCGGAGTACGCATAGTAACTGCGTGTATTATTTTTTTACACTCAAGATTTGGAGCATCAGTCACAAAAACAGTTCCGGGTGAATAACCAAAAAAGGAGTGTGCCTTACATTTTGCTCTTGCAAGCCGTTCAACAGCACCGCAAGATGCAAATTGAATGCTCTCTGCAACTCCTCTATGTAATTCATTAACACATCTTTTACCTCCCATATAACCAAAACCGTTGGATGCATTTACAATAGCATCTACATCAAATTTTGTTATATCGCCTTGTGCGTAAACTATCATAATTCAGGTTCACTCCTTTTAGGTTCTGATTTCATAACTGTTTTATTCTGAATTTGCTTTGAAGATTTGTTCCTGCCAAGGATTTTATCCTTACCAAAGTAATGTGTTTTGGGCTTTGATTCTGTTTTTTGGTGAGCAAGCTCAATGTTCAAAATCTTTGTTAATTCAGACAGGCGTGCTGACTTTTCCTGCAATTCCGCTTCATATTCAAAAGGCTTTTCAAGCAGGGCAACACTTGTTTTGTAATCAAGGTCAAGCTTGTTAAGAGAATTCTGACTGTAATCAAGAACACTTTCGGTTTTGTACAGCAACCCCTCTATTTTACTGAGGTTATGCACAGCAGAAACACCGAGCTGAGCAGAATATGAATATTTACCCTTGATTGTAACTACAATGTCATCATACACATTTCCGTTGTTTATAACGCTTATATCGAATCCGCAAATGTTGCCAACGCTAACCTGCTTCTTTCTGTTGTCGGCTATTCTTACCTGAGCAACAGCAGTTGTAAGAGCTTTGGCAGCATTTTTTCGTTCCTCATCGTTCTTCAGGTTAAAAGTCTGAGAACCTAAAGTTAATTTGCAAATAAGTTTACCGTCCTTATCGACAAATGACTTAACATTATCGATATCGGATTTTATGTTGCCGATAGTACAAAGGAGTTGCTTGCGTTTTTCGGGATAAGCCGCAACAGCATCTTCAAGCTCATATTTTGTATTGTTGTAATCAGCTTTGAGAGAGTTAAGCTCCTTTACTCTGTTATCAAGCGTGAGCTTCTCACGGATACGGTCATCGCCGGTACAGAGAGCCTTAATTTCGCCATATGAAAGAGCCGCTTGGTCAACATCGGCACACTTGCGTGCAGGAGCTTTGTCAGTCATAACCTGACTTATAAATTTTTGCTTGGTTTCGAGGAGCTGATAGCTGTACGCATCAAAAGTGCCTTTGGTAACATATCTGTACAAATGCACTTTTTCGTTAATATTGCCCTGCCTGACCATTCTGCCACGCCTCTGCTCGAGGTCTGCCGGTCGCCACGGAACATCTAAATCGTGCAGAGCAATGATTCTGTCCTGCACATTTGTGCCTGTTCCCATTTTGCCCGTTGAACCGAGTAAAATTCTCACTTCACCGCTTCTGACCTTTGAAAACAATTCAGACTTTTGAGCTTCGGTTTTTGCATTGTGTATATATGCTATTTCAGTCGCAGGGATGCCCTTTGCAATGAGCTTGTCCCTTATGTCGTCATACACGCAAAACTTGCCTGTTTCCTCAAGAGAGTCAAGTTCCGCAACACTCTTGTTATCGTTTTGCTCTTTTGAGGAGTCATTGCCTGTGTTTTTTGACGGCACACCGAGGTCACAAAAAACAATTTGAGTAAGCTTGTCTTTTGCTGTGTCTGTATAAATGTCAAATACATTGTTTACACACACATTCAGCTTTGTATTTGGATCATCCTCAAAATCGGGACTAATAAGTCGGGGGTCAAGACCGAGCTTTCTGCCGTCACCGGTAATTTTGAGCATATTATCCTGTGACGGATCTACGGAGCCTGAATTAACCTCATCTGCTCTGTCGGATAATTCATCGACAAGCTCCTTTTGAAGCTCTGTAGGCTCTACATCAACAATGTGAAGCTCACAATCAGGCACTTTAAGTTTAAGAGTTTCAGCCGTCTTTACATCGGCTACCATCTTAAACATAGACATAAGCTCAGGCAGATTGGAATATTCCGCAATCCTTGTGCGTTCCTTAAACTTGTTTCCTGCCGGAGCTAACTCGTATTCTTTCTTTTGCACACCGAATGCAGAAATCCAATTATCAAAATTCTGCATATTGTTGTGACTTGCAAGAAAATCATAATTAAGGTATCTCATCATTGTGTGAAGCTCTGTAACGCTGTTTGACAACGGTGTACCTGTGGCAAATACAACACCCTTGCCGCCTGTCTTTTCGTCAAGATAACGGCATTTTGCAAACAGCTCTGTTGCCCTCTGAGAAGCTCTTGAAGATATACCCGAAACATTTTGCAGCTTTGTTGCACAGTACAGATTCTTAAATTCGTGAGCTTCGTCAACAAACAATTTGTCAATTCCAAGCTCCTCGAAATATACGGTATTGTCTTTCTTACTTGATTGAAGCTTCTCAAGCTGATTTTCGAGATTCTTTTTTGTACGCTCCATTTCCTTAACGGTAAATTTATTACCGTCCTGAGCTTTCATCTCAGCAAGACCGGCAACAATATCATCAATTTGAGATTGTAAAAAGGCTTCCTGCCTTTCAGGAGATAGGGGCAGCATCTTTAATTGCGTATGTCCGATAATAACGGCATCATAATTGCCAGTTGCAATTTTTGACATTAACATCTTGCGGTTTGATGATTTAAAATCATCCTTTGTTGCAACCAATATGTTTGCGTTGGGATAGAGCTTCAAAAAGTCTGCTCCCACCTGTTCTGTCAGATGATTCGGTACAGCAAACAAGGATTTGTGACACAACCCAAGCCGTTTACATTCCATAGCAGTAGCTATCATTTCAAAGGTTTTTCCTGCACCTACCGAATGAGCAAACAGTGTGTTGCCTCCGTAAATAGCGTGAGCAATGGCATTTTTTTGATGTTCGTGAAGCTGAATGTTTGAATTCATTCCTGGAAAATTAAGGTGTGAACCGTCATACTCTCGTGCGTGGACGCAATTGAATGTGCGATTGTATGTGTCAACAATATCTCTGCGGCGGTTAGCATCTTTAAAAATCCAATTCTTAAATTCACGGCGAATGGCATTGGCTTTTTGCTGTACAACCTGAGTCGCTTCTACATCAAGCACTCTTACAGGCTTATTGTTTTTATCACGCTCAACAACACCGTATTCGTCAACCTTGTCTTTATACACTTTCGGTTCGGATAAATTGAGAACGGATTCAAATATCTGATATGCAGATAATCCGCTTGCACCGTAGGTCTTTACAGTAGTTACCGACAAATCCGCTCTCTTATTCGTGATATTCCATCTGCCGGAATACTCTGAATAGTCAAGCTCTATTCTGTCGGATTTAAAAAATCTTGACACATAATCCGATTTAAGGCTTTGCGGTGTTTCAAAAACCTCATACATAAATTGCTCATAGTATTTTTTATCAATCCAAGTAGCTCCGAGGTTAATATCAATATCGCCGGCTTTCAGAGGAGTAGGCAATACTTCCTTTAAGGCGACAACATTTGATTCATATATGCCGTTGACCGAAGCGTATGCTTTTGCCATGTCAAGCTTTGCATATATATCTCCCGACAAATATTCGGAAGCAGTTTGATATTCGTAGTCCTCATCGCCTGTATATGACGGTACGGCAAATATTTCACCTTTTTCTCTCAGCCCGATTTTCAAATCCTCGGGCGGCACATCCGTAATTTGGCTCATATACTCGAAGTCGATAACACCTTTTTCTGCAACGCAGACAGCAAGAGCTTCTTCAGCCGTATCAACATGACTTATTGTTGCTGTCGGCTTATTTACACGCTCTGTAAATATATCGGACTTCTTAACAAGTAAATTATTATCTTTGGCAAAATCGGCTTCGAGAGAAGCAACAAGCGGATATGCTCCGTCAGAGTTTAACAAGCTGTGATTGTAACTGCTGTGAAGCAAGCCGTACTTACTGTAGAAGCTGTCATAACAGTTGTTGAGCTTTTCCTGCAATTGAGCTATCTCTGAATCCTTGTTATCGTACTGCTGAACATCAAGCAATTCACGCAAAGTGTCACGAATATCAATAAAGGAATTGATGCGTTCGTGATTTAATTTTTTCCCAAGTGCTTTGTCTGCGGAAACATTAACTATTTTACCGCTCTTATCAGAACCGTAAAAATATATTTCGCCGTTTCGGCGATAAAAGCTTTGTAAACGCAGTTTTAAAGGTTCGACTGTTAAATGTTCGGAAACCGGAATCAGCTTTTCTGCAGAAGCGGAATATTCAAAATTGATATTCTTTACCGCCGAGGAAAGAAGCTCCGACAATGTTCTGCCGTCATTAAACGGCACGCACATCGTATCGTCTGTTCTGCCGAACATTTTATTGCCTTCAACAACTTCGCCGAGTATCATTTCGGGATGCTCAACAAAATAATTGTTGACGGTTAATCCGTTTTCAAGCTGTCCTGTATGTACCCAAGACGGTTCAATTTCTGACTTTTTTTCTCTTTTTTGGAGGAATATAATGTCAGCTGTAACCTCCGTTCCTGCCGATTTAAAGGCGTTATTCGGCAATCTCACAGCACCTACCAAATCCGCTCTTTCGGCCAAAGTCTTGCGGAAAGAGCTGTCCTTTTTGTCAAGTGTACCTTTGGAAGTTACAAAAGCAACAATGCCGCCGTCACGCACTTTATCAAGTGATTTCAAAAAGAAATAATCGTGAATTTTTAGATGTTCTGAGTTATATTTAGAATCATTAACGCTGAAATCGCCGAAAGGAATATTTCCGATTGCAACATCAAAACTGTTGTCATTGAAACGAGTATTCTCAAAGCCGTCAATCGTAATGTCAGCTTGCGGATACAGCTTTTGAGCTATTCTGCCTGACAGGCTGTCTTTTTCAACACCGTACAAATTCACCTTATCACGAAGCTCTTCGGGAAGTCTGCCGAAAAAGTTTCCTACGCCCATTGCAGGCTCAAGTATGTTGCCGTCCTCAAATCCTGCGTTACGAATGACCTCATATATACTGTCAACGATTGCTGTATCTGTGTAGAATGAATCAAGCACAGTTGACCGAGCTGCGGTATATTCTTCATCCGTAAGCAAACCCTTGAGTTCAGAATACTCATTTTTCCATTTATCATTATCAGACTCAAAAGCATTGGCAAGACCGCCCCAACCGCTGTAAAGGGACAACTGACCTTGTTCTTCAGGTGTAGCCGCTCTGTTTTCTGCTTCCGTTTGCTTTAAAATCTTAATGGCAGCAATGTTATTTTGAAACTTTGTTTTTGCTCCCGTGACAGCTTCTCTGTCCTCAATTACATAGTTTTTGGCTTTTTCATCATTTACGCTTGTTTCGGTCTGCTCGGAGCTTTCGACCATATCAAACAATGTAGGCGGTTCAGCTTTATTAACTACGGTAACTTCAGCTTTTTCTGCTCTTGACGGTGCGGCATTTTCAACCTCCACGGCAAGCTCGTCAACGCTCTGTAATTTTTCATCGCTCCTGACTTCTCTTTCTTTGCTTTCCGTTATCGGTAAATCTGCGGCTTTCTCATTTTCACCTTTATCAAGCTTTATATCGGCTTCGAGTATTTTTACAACACCTGAATACTGCGGATACTGCTTTAAGAAATCAATAACTCCACCGTCACCATCGCCAATATCCTGCCTGAATGTATGAGTTGTTCCGTTTGGCATATTAACAATAAATTTTGTCTTTTCATAACCAAGATGAATATTGTCAAGTTCACCGTTACGGTAAGCTTCGGCTACCGCATTTTCACTGCCGTATTCTTCAATTTCAAGCTGTCTTTGCTCAACCCATTCGTCATCGGCATTTTTCATAAGTGTGTCAAATTCAGAAACAGAGTATGTTTTGCCATTCTCAAATACCGGACTTTCACTCCAATCACAAGTAATTGTCGGACGAATTATTTCCTGTACAGACTCAGTTCGTTCAGGCTCGTTTATCGGGACGATTTCATTTTCTGAATTAAATTGATTAACGATTTCTTCTGAGCTGACATTCAGAGCACCGGCATCGGATTCTGCGACAGCCATAACCTGTTGAATAAATGGATCACTGTTCAGCTTATCTTCATCGACAAGCTCACCGTTGACTATCCCTGCGTCCTCAAGCTGCTGACGAATAACTGCGGGATCTATGTCGTCAAGCTCGTCGTGTTCCTCATAAAACGGTGCAAGCTCCTCATATTTGATATTCACAGTAAATCCTTGTGTTTTAAGAAGTTCAGTATTATCATTCAGTTTAAAATCAGGGAATCCGACTGTATCAACTGAAGAACCGTTAATGTTTCTTGTTGTAGAAACAAGGTCGAGAATATCTGCAACGGCTTTTGCGTTCTCACCTCTGACTTCATAAAAATCACCGACCTTTATAAGTTCTATTTTCCGTACTTCAGGTAATTTGATTTCGGGAACTACTGCAAGCTCAACGAGCTTGTGCTGAATATCTGCATTAAGACCTTCGGCAAACTCCGTACCGCTGTAAAACTTTTTACCAGCGGTTCTGAAACTTTCGCTACCGATATCAATTAACCTTTGTTCGCCTGTTGTATCAAGAAAATCAAAGAATCCTGAAAAATCATCTCCGTATTCTTTGTTAGCTTCCGCTATCTGTTTGTAAGATACCTCGGTAATTACAAACTGACCGCCGGAGTATGCGTCAGGATTATAGTACATATATGTAATACTTTCGACTTCGGACTCTTGAAAATAAAGGGTTTTCTCAAGAGTGTTAAAGTCGGGTAAAGCAGGAGTGTATGTACCGCCCTCAATTTGCCCTTCAATATCCGTGCGTGTAGTACCTTTAATATCTGCAATGAGATTGATTAAATCTTCATACGAGCCGTTCTTGTATGCTGTAAAGAAGTTTTGCATTTCATCAATCGAAAAAGTGTAATCAAGCAAGTTGATTACTGATTCGCTCATACCGTAAGTTACCATTTCTCTGATAATTTCAAACTGAGTAGTTGAGTAACCACGATTTTCAGTTAATTTTTCAGTAATGTTATCATTAACAAAACGCTGTTTTAAATCATTAAACCTTGATGTATCTGCAAACATCAAAGATTTATCCGAAAAACTTCGATATGTGTCAACATAAATTTCGGCAAGAGCAGAAAGTTGTGATTCATAAAAATCAGTGCAGTCAGAAAACAATGAAACAAAGTTATCAGTCAAATTATCATCGTTTCTCGTTTGGATAAATTTTACAGACGGTGCAAGTGCCGAAAGTTGCGATTCATTAAAATGTAATTCAGATATTTTTTCATTAACTGATTTTGATTCTTCCGGTGATTCATTTTGAACAATTTCAGATTTTGACATAAATGATGCTCGCTGTTCTTTAAGTTCAGCAGATATTTTATTCAAGGTATCAGCATATTGCTCGTCAACAGTAATAGTTGTTGTTTTTCCGTAAATTCTGCCTGAAAAAAGGATGCCTTGCTCAGTAAGCCTTTGACCGATTTTATAGGCAAAATCGGTATTGTACTTACGGTATAATTTATCCTCAATAGAATCGTAGGTTGTAGTTCCTATGATGTTGTTGGTTTTATAGACTTTTGAATTACATTCTATAACAGTCTGATAATCAATATCCAACTTATCAATATTAGTTGCGGTAGCTCTGCCTATGGCAATATGTGCTTCACCATTAAAAATATAAGCACAATAATTAAGACCTGAATTTTCAAGTTCCTGACATATATTATCAAAACTATCCTCATTCGCAATGATTACTTTTTTGTATTTGTTCGGAGTGTTGCTGTTCCATATTTTGTTTCCGTATAATTCAATCATTTCATTCACCTCTTAAAAAAGACCTGTGCCTGAATGGCACAGGTCTAAAATAGCTTTATAATTCTTGTCCCTGAGTTTTGGTTTTATCATTCGTTTGTTGCTCATTATGAGCAATAGTGTTTGCATTTTGCTTAATCTGATTTCTCGATAAAGGTGCTGTTCTGCGTTCGGATTTCTTTTCAGGCTCTTTGAGTTTTTCGTATTCCTGCTGCTTATTGCCGTTGTTGATAATACCGTCAATGCTGTCATAATCGTCCTCAATCGACATTTCGGCATTTTTTAGGTAGTTTTCTTCGAATACAGCTTTTGCGGCAGATGAAACGATTACATCAGCCTGCTTTTTTAAAGCCTGTGGGTTGGTTGTAAACTCATCAACAATGTTCTGACAGCTCTTGCTGATAATATTGTCAGCTTCCTTATCGGGCATAGTTTTAACCGATTCAAACTTATCTGACCACTCATTAAGAGCCTTGAGCTTGTTTATCAGCTTTTCTTTTTTGTTGGTGAGCTTGTTAATCTGCTTTTGTAGTTTGAGCTTTTCAGACATATAATGAGTTTGACTGTACGCTTTTAGAGCACTGTCAAGTTTATTTTGAGTAGCATCAAATTTTTCTGAGGTTGTTCGCATCGACATCATTCGATACTCTTGAATCCCTTTAACGAAATTTTCTTTGCGTCCGTCAGGTGACTTCATATTGTCGAGAAATTTGTGGATTTTAATGCAGAAATCAGCACGGCTTTGATGTTTCTGAATTTTATTTTCATTGGATTTGATATTCAGTTTGTGGGCAGAAATTTTCTCGTTAATACTGACTATCTTTTGCCGTCTTTCTGTTGCCAAGAGCGAAAGAGCAGTATATACAGGTTTTGGCACAATATCTTTCAAGGATTCAATCGTAGATACAAACTCTGCATTTCGGGACTTTTTTATATTGAGCTTTTCAATTTTTGCATTGAACTTATCATTTTTGCTGTTAAGCTCATCAATTTTGCGATTGCATTTGTCATAAAGGGTAGCAAAAATCGGAATAGAAAATTCTGTGTCTTTTGATGTTTCGGTTACAATCGGTTCAGTCGGAACAGATTGTAAATTTTCTTCTTTTACACCGACACTTTTGGACTTTTTTTCATTAATAGTGTCAAAATTTTTGCTTTCTGTGTTTTCTTTTTCCTTAACCGGATCATAATGATTTATGTACAGTTCTGACCCCCTGACTGTTTCGGCAAGATTATCATCTTTGTCATAAAGCATATATTTACTCTCATCATCCAATGATGTGAGTATGGTTTTGCCTTCGTTGATTTCATCAACATCGTCTTTTTTAATCCAAAGATAACGAATATCCTCCCCGAAAGTACCGGGAACTCTTGTTTTATACTCGAATTCGTTATCATCATAGACAAGTGATGATTTGTCTATTGTAATATCAGGCATTATTTTTCCTCCTTTTTCTGACAGCAAATGTAGCAATAACAGCTGTTATTGCTATTGCAATTATTGCCAGTAGAATAAAATCAAAACTTCTGTTATTAGTTTCTGCTTTTATGGCAGTATCAGGCGAAGCGGTTTCAGATACCCTTTCGGCTGTCACAATAAGTCTGTGACTGTTAACACCGTAGGGATAACAAGTTATAAGGCTTAATAGGTCTTTTTCTTCGTCAACTGACAGTAACGATATGTTGTCGGGCTTAACAATGTTTTTTGCTGTTACAGCATAGGTAAGCGTTTCATCAAGCACGGACACCTTGATTTCATCACCGATTTCAAGCTCGTTGAGATTGTCAAAAAACACTTGCGTTGGATAACCCGTATGTGCAGACAAGACAGAATGATTGCCCACACCTCCAATAGGAAACGCTGTATTTGGCAGATGAGCAACACCTTTTTCCAACACTTTGTCTGTATCACCGTGGTAAATCGGCAGTTTAACATTGATTTTTGGTATATCAATGTAACCTATAAGTCCATCGCCAAAATTAAGAATATCGTCATATCCGTCAATCACGCTGTCTGTATCGTAAGAAAAGCCATTGATAAGTTCTGATAAATTGTTGTTATATTCAGCAGCAGCCGACAAGTACTGTGACCTGTCGGCTGCTGAAATGCTGTCAAGAGATGCGGCATAATTGTTAATTGTGGCTGCGGCGAAAAAACTATTGACAGCATTTGATGCAGAAGGGTACAGCACAAAGCAGAGTGATGCAGTCATAAAAATTATTCCTATTATCAAGGTGCATTTGCTTCTGCATTTTTTCAATGTGCTGTACTCCTTTCTGTTTAATGTGAAATTACTTGTTTGTAGCCTTTACTCTTCTGCGAATGAGCAATGTTGCAATACCGCCGAGTGCAAAAGCTGTGCCGAGAATGTAGAACATAACTGTTCCTACACCGCCTGTCTGCGGAACAACAACCTTTGTATCCTTAACATCAACGCTTGCTGTACCGTCTGTCGGGCAGTTTGTGATGTACGAACCGTCAACAAATGTTGCACCGTATGTAACATCAATAGTTACCGGAATAACCTTACCGTAGATGTTGTAGCCTGTAGGAGCTTTTGTTTCGACAATATAATATTTACCGCTTGCAAGTTTGATTTCTTCTTTACTTGTGTTGTAGTAAGTAACCTTGCCTGTCTTGTCTGAAACACCGCTTGCAATGGCATTTGTAAGAGCAGTTGCATCCTCTTCTGTTTTAAAAAGGCTGAATTCTGCACCTTCGAGAGCCTTGCCGGCTGTATCTGTCTTGTTAGTTGTAACTGCAAAAGAGTAAACATAAACTGTATTACCGTTTACTTCTGATTCAACACCGTTCTTGTTAGAATAAACGAGCTTTGTTTCTGTATTTGGGTTGCCTGTCTTTCCTGTTACAGCGTACTTATTGAGCTTTGCTGAATAAGTTACAGATGTATAAGTAACACCCTCTGCATAAAAGTCATTTTTCTGGAGATAAGTGTTTGTGAGAGCTACATTAAATGTTGTAGCTTTACCATCAACTTCTGAGGTTACATTGAGAGTGTAATCAGATGGAGCAAGGTCTGTTTCGTTTACTTTCTGTCCCTGTGCGTTGAGAAGTGCAACCTTTACGCTGTCTTTATCAAGAGTAAGTCCTGCTGACATTTCATCATATACGGTATATGATTTAAGTTTCATTTCGCTTGAACCGGCAGTCGATGACTTGATTTCAAAATTTACTGTGTCACCAAGGCTTACATCGGTAAAATTAACATTATCCTTTGTGCTGTTAGTGATAGTCTTGCCTGTTACAACATCACCGTCATTTACCTTTGTTGCAAGGTCAATATCATTGATACTGTAAACCCAACCGTTATTGTAGTATGGGAGCGATACAACAGAGTTTGTAACACTTCTTACACCGGCAGGAAAGTTCGTAGCCTTAATGTAGTACAAACCCTGAGCAAGGCTTGAAAAAGTCTTTTTTACAGATGTTGCCGAAGTAGTAAATGTGCCAACGGTTGAAGCAGTTGACGGGATTGAAGAAAGACCGTCAAGAGCTGAGAGAACATTCGATGTCTTTCCGCTTAAAATCTCATCAGATATTGAAGGAATGAGTGAATCATAGCCTGTCTTATACGGATTTTCAGTTGTTTTGAGTTCCGCTACCTTGTACACCGTAAAGGTATAGCCGGGCTTAGAACAATTGAGCGTGAATGAAACCTTCTTTGTTTCATCAAGAGCGTTGTTGTTTGTTGCGGCACTTGCAAACGGAATTGCAGTAAATACCATCATAACGGCAAGTACCATAGCTGTCATAATTCGTGTGATTTTCTTTTTCATTTTTGATTTTCCTTTCGTGATTTTTTATATTTCTTGCTACCGTGTTTATGGTAGTCATAGATGAAAATTATAGCCATTGCTCCGAGTGCCACGGCAACGAAGTAAAACGGAGCAATTCCACCGCCGCCTGTTTGGAATAACACGGATTTGTTATCGGCAACGGTTAAAGACATGTTAAGTGTGTTTTCATTGTCGGCTGAAATTGTAAATTCAACCTTTTTACCGTATGGCATATAGCCTGACGGAGTTACAGACTCAACAAAATAGTAATCTCCTACCGGCAGTTTACGGATTGACAGAGTGCCGTTTGTTGCCATACAGTCAGTTGCAGATTCAGATTCAGAGCGGTACATATAACTACCTGTGCCGTTTTGAATGCATCTGACGGGTGTGTCATCTGACTTGTAGAGCTGCCAACCTGATCCGCCAAGAGCCTTTGTGCCGTCTGTTTTTGTCAGTTTAACAGAGCCTGTTTTCAGCGTGTTTTTGATATTTGCAAAAACTACGGTATCTGAATTAAGCGTAACTGTTACACTTTTAGGTTTGTTATACTTATACGGTAAAGAGTAAGTGCCGTCATCGTTAAGCTCGCCGAGTTCGGTTACTTTATATTTGAGCAATTCGTCATTGCTGTTATAAATCGGTAAGTCTGAAATTTCAGGACTTAAACCTTCAAGGTTTGTGCTTACTTTTTCGTTAAACCCTGTGTCAGCACAGCTTATTTCAAAATACAAACCGTCCACAACATCATCTTCAGATGTTTTTTGTACCTGTAACGAACCCGTTTTGATGGTGTTCACGCAATCATATGTATAGTTGTATTCATCGGTATCATAGATTGTAAATTCGACTGCATCTTTCAGTTCATAACGGCTCGGAAACTTGTATGTTCCGTCTGACTGTTTAATGCCGATTTCTGTAAGCCTGTAAGTAATTTGAAAACCGTTTAGGTCAACTACATACGGCAGAATACCGTCAATTTTGTTACCGTTGGCATCAAAAAACTGCTCATTGTCTGTACTTGCTTTACCATTTTCATCAGTAGTCAAAACGATACTTGTAATCTCGTTTCCGTCTGCATCATAAGCCATAGGAGTAGGAATAAGGTCATCATCGAACTCTCGTTCGTCATCAAAAGATTCGAGCTTAAAGCTCAAGCCCTCGATAACTCCGTCCTCGGAAGTCTTATTGATGTTAATACTTCCTGTTGCAGGAGCGTTGTACACGGAATAATTAAGAGTAGATGTTGTTCCGTATTTGTTGGCAGTCTTAAACTCTGATTCAGCCTTTTCAAGGTAATTGTCAGGGAAATAATAACTGCTTCCGCCGAGAAAACCTTTTTCAACAACCTTATATTTTATAGGAATACAAATTGCTGAGTTTGGAACGGTTAAACAGCTTGTGAGCTTGTAACCGTATCGGTTGTAATAGTTAGCTGTTCCGGTAGAATCTGTAACAATATCACCATAATATTTGCCGTTTTCGTCCTGTACCCCAAACCAAACTCCAGACACTTTACCGTTGTATGAGGTCTTTTTAACAGTTAAATCTGTTTCAGAAACTGTATTCTGAAAATTAAATGTAACCGTTTTGCTCTCGTCAAGCGTTAATGACTTACCGTTAGCGTTGGATTTTGCTTCTGATGATTTGCCATAGTAGTATCTTGAATAAGCATTCTCACAATTGCTGAATACAGCATTTGAAACACCTTCAAAATATGAACCTTTATAATTGATTGCATTTTCTTTCTTTATCGTCCAAGTGTAACCGCCATAGCTGTGAGATCCTAAAGTAGTCTTAAAACCAAGCTCCTTGACTGTATAGGTTATCTTGTTGCCTTTATCGTCATATACCCTCAAACCTTTAACAGTCGCTTCGCCGTTTTTATCGGTTGAAACTGCGTTGTACTCGTTGCCGAGGCTATCTGATATTGCAAACCAAAGATTTGAAACTATACCGTCTGTTGATGACTTCTTGATTTTGAGGTCAGCTTTTATGGCATCTTCATAAATCGTCTGAATAACGGCTGTTTCAACGGTTGAGTTTTCCTCATTTGCAATGACAGGATAAACAGTATCGTCAAGCTCATAGCCTGTCGGTGCGGTTATTTCTTTGATGTAATATGTTTTGCCGACATCTACCGATTTTGCAAAAGTCCCCTTGCCGTCAGCACTTGTTGTGAGCTTGTCATACAAGCTTGCACAAGCTGAATCAGAGTACAAGCCATATACTGCACCGCCGACACCTATACCTGACCGATTAAGTTTGTGTATGCCGATGTATGCCTTTGCCGGCATTTCGTCAATCGGCACATTTATGGGAGTATTGGTGTCTTGAGCAAATTTTGCTCCTTCAACTGTTATAGTCCTGTAAAATGCAACATCACTTAGAGAGTATCCGTCAGGAGCTTTAACCTCTCGGACTACAATTGTTCCAACGGGAATCGTTACAATTGAATTGCTGTAGTATAGATCACTTGAAATATAATCTTTTGAAAGAAATTTTTCAGTGAGCATAGCTCTACCGGTTTCCTGTGTTTCAATATACCAAGTCCTTTTAAGGTTTTTGCTGTTAAGAGCAGGAGCTGTATCACCGGGTTTGACATTGTAATCTTTGTCAATCTCTTGTGCGTAGTATTCAATACTGAAAACCGCACCAGCAAGTCCTTGTCCTGTCGTTTCACCGGTGATTGCATTCTTTTTTTGTAACACAATACCGATAGGATCATTTACAGGCTTATCAGTACAGCTAAAGCTATAAATTTTTGTACCGTCTGCGGCTTTTTTGCCTGAATTCACAAATGTATAAACAGTTTCGTCAAGCTCATAGCCTTTTGGTGCTTTTGTTTCTTTTGCATAGTAAGAAGCTGATGCGTCAACATATTTACTGTAACTGCCGTAACCGCTTGCATTTGTTGTAATACTGCCGATTTTTTTGGTACAAGCTTTGTCTGTGTATATGCCATACTCAGCTCCCGACAAGCTGTAACAACCGTTGCCGGCTGTAAGCTCTTTGTTTGATGATGATTTGTGAAGTTGCAGCTTGACAACATCCGGAAATGTCAACTTAACATATCCGTCTTTAACTGCATAATTAGAACCTCGAGCAAAAGTCTGATATGATGCATAGTCATTACTTGTAATTAAATACAAACTGTTTTTGCTCTTGATTCCATATTCCTTCAAAAAAGAGTTTTTCATTGTCACATTAACTGTCGTACCAAGATTTTTGGAACAAGTGAATGTAATCTTATTTCCGCTTACGCTGACCTTAACATTTGAATTGCTGACGATTACATCGGATGCTTTTGTTACTGAAGCGGTACCGTTCTTATCAGTCAAAGTGATTGAATACTGTCCGTTTGATTGATTATATGACATTTGATACGACTTCGCAGAACTGAGCGATGATGCAGTATATGACGGATTTCTCACGGATTTTTTGCACCAAGAAACCATATTGTTGTATGCCGTTGTGACATTCGCAAGCGTAGTTTCAGCTGAGCTTGTCTCAGTCATTGTATTTGCAGGTGTAAGTAACGGCTTACCGGTAACCGCTTCAAAAGTTGATGCGTTACGCTTGCCTGCAACAATCTCAAAAATCAAGAGCTGCGTTGCATAGTAGTAATGAACCTTCTCTTCCTTTGCAGCTTCAAATCCGCCAAAGCCCCAAGCAAGTATCAGATTAACTGCATTTTGCTGTGCAGTAGTTAGCTGTTTCCAAGCTGCTGATTGAGATGTACTTTTTACAGTAGCAGAACCTGTTAATTCAGATGCTTTATCCGGTTCAATACAGTACGCTCTTTGTGTGTAGTCTAAAAAATTCAAGGTTTTTCCGGATGGAGCAAAAAAGTGCACCTTGAAATTTTCCCAACCTTCATAATGCTGACTGTGCTTTTTTCCGTTTGCGTCTGTATAAGTATATTCAGCTGTTTTCTTGTATATAAAACCTTTGCCGTCTGCTCCACGATTGCCTTTAACCGAGGCAGCACTTACGGAAAACGAACCAACAGACAATGAGCCGATAATTACAGTCAAGCATAAGAAAACCGACAATATTTTTTTAATTAACTTCATTCAAATTTTTCTCTCCTTTCATCTAAATATTGAAAAAGAAAAACTACTGTATTCTTTTATGGGTGATGCACGAATCATATTTACCTCCGTAAATTTATATTATTAACCACCTTAGTGGGGATTGTAGGGATGCATCGGACAAATTAATGCCCGATGCAAAAGAAGAATAACAATGAAAACTTAAAAAGTCTTGCTGTCAAGTGAACAGTGAGAGTCATAAAACAGAAAGTTGTAATCAACTTCCAATGTTTTCGCTAATTCTCTGATATATGCAAAAGTCGGTTCATAATTATCGTTTTCCCATTTGGTATAGGCTGACCGTTCTATATGCACGGCTTCTGCCACTTGTTTCTGTGTCATATGCTTGTTTTTTCGAGCAATAAGCAACTGCTTTCCAAACGACAATTATTTCACCTTCTCAAAAAGTTGTTATCAATTTAAAATGTTAAGGTCATATATGTAGTTAAGGTCAACATTTGTTGATATACCGTTAATTCTACCGTTATCTGAATACTGCCACACATCACAAGTGATTGACGGCTT
>ERZ780185.766-NODE-766-length-16916-cov-1.843010_pt1 | contig 16916 bp, 11 predicted proteins | sample MGYA00511365_ERZ780185 | MGnify/ENA primary metagenome ERZ780185 (study PRJEB29588, sample SAMEA2151606) | human gut metagenome | biome: human gut; feature: human-associated habitat; material: faeces | place: Denmark | collected 2008/2010 ...
TCGGCAGGATTCACCTTCAGCAAACTTTGCTCCACTCCGTCTACCAATACATAAGGTTCGCCTCCATTGATAGAACCGATACCACGAATATTGAATTTAATTTCGGCACCGGTCTCACCACCTACACCATTAGCAACCGCATCAGAAGAGAAGTTTAAACCGGCTACGTTACCCTGAAGGGCACTCGTGAGGTCAGTGACCGGACGGTTGACAATAGCATCGGAACCTACAGTAGTGATGGTGCTTCGCTTCTGTTTGTCCATACCTACTACTACCACTTCATCCAATACTTTTGTATCCTCTTTTAACGTAAATCGGTTGCCTTCTGCTTTTGTCACCTTTATTTCAAGGGGAGTAAAACCGACATAAGAAATAACCAATGTGTTACCTACTTTCCCTTTCACGGAAAAGTTACCGTCAATGTCAGTCAGCGTCCCATCTTTAGAACCTTTCACCATCACTGTAGCACCGATAATGGTTTCACCTTTATCATCTACCACTTGTCCTTTTATCATTTGTTGCTGTGCCAACGCACTTAAAGGAAATGATAGCAGGAGTATCAGAAACAGAATCAAAAATTTCTGTACTCGCATGAACTTCTTTTTTTCCATAATATTGTATTTGATTAATTTAGATTCTCTTTTATTCCGTCGGATTCGCATAATATTCAAACTCTTCTTTTATGACCTTCAACAAAGACTTGTTATTGGTTATGTCAATATCTGTTGCCAAATCCCAACTCATAATGCCTGCATAGTCTTCTTCACAGACATACCTCGCTTTCTTGCGAATCGTTTCTATACTGTTGAAAGTATATGTATTTCCTTTATATGTATATGTATCTTCATTCGTAGTAGCCAAACCATCATTCACGAAATCACAATAGGCAGCAATCAGACTACCCGTAGAACCATAGAAAGGCACTCCCATCACCAGCTTATTCTTAGGGATTCCATATGCCACAGCCGCATCTTTTACAAATTGCTCGTAAGGAAAACGCATCACTGCAGGGCCGTAACATTGATAAGAGATAAAATCCAGAGCATCAATAGCTTCCGGGGAAATTTTAAAAGAAACCGGATGCAACGATGCGGTGAAGTAAACATACTTTCCTAATGTAGAACGCATTTGGATTACAGTTGCACTATAATTATTATATTCACTGGCATTTGTAGGCCATTCAAAATCAAAATCAACTCCATCAAAATCATATTGTTCGATAATCTTCTTCACCTCGGAAGCAAATCTTGTACGGGCAGTGGCATCAGCCATCATCTTTTTCCATTCTCCACCAGCAATGCCCAAGCGCAATCTTCTATCTCCCTGTTGTCCCTGTAAAGCGGTACGTATATTATTCAAACGCCCCAGCCAGGAATGTGAATCCTTGCCAGGTTTCGTGGCATCATCGTATTTCCAGTAAGCAAGTATTTTTGAATTATTCCAATTGTCAAAGGTGATAGGGTTTCTACCTGATGTACCTACTACCAGACTGCTTACAAAAGTTTCATCTAAATAACCTTTAAATTTATCTCCAATCAAAAAATCAGTACGTGTATTAGGTATTTCATTAGGGAGAGCACCTACAAAATTTATTGCAGTATTGTTTGTATCCACATAAAGTTTCGCCGTTCCCTGTTCATAAGTCAACCCAATATAGTGCCAGCCTGTTGCCAGATCAGGAGTGGTAACGGTTGCAACCGAACTTCCAATAGACAGTTTCAAACTATTAGCTGTCGCACCCATTTGAAAAGCAATGATCGTGGAGTTTCCATCCATTTTCTTAAAGAGAAAAGCTCCGTCCACCCATTCACTTATATATATATAGGTACCAAAGGTGAATTTATTAAAGGCCCCATCAGCAGAGTGAAGTAATCCATCACCGCCATTCATAAGACTTGTTCCTTCAAATTTAACCACTCCATTACGACCTTGAAAAATGCCAGTATGAGATACGTTTGTCATCGTTGCATCATTCAACGGCAATTCAAAAGCTACCTCACCATTTGCATAAGGACGCGCTGCCAAATAAATCAAATCTGTACAAGCACCCATACTGGCTGCTGAAATACGGTTTGTTTCAAAAAAATCCCCCCGAATGTAAGAGCAATTAATGAATGATTTTACAGTAGGATCATCCGGTTCTTCCGGTTCACCAGGTTTTCCTGTGATTGCACCTTCAGGAGGAGTACCAGTTGGAACGTCTACCCATTTTGTGTCTTTACAAGCTGTCAACGTTCCAAAAAGGAGGAGACAAAGAAATAGGAATTTGTTTCTCATAAATTTAATAATTAAGATTAGCTTTATTTAATAATTGTGCTGTCCCTTTTGACAATCACTACCACAAATGTAAGCTATATTAAAGGCAAAGAATGTTCTATTTTAGCTACGATTCTTCCAAATTTGTCTAAAATCGTCCATTTCATCGATTAATTATGGAATCACAGACATCTTTGAACATCTTACGAATCAAAAAAAGAAAGCGGAAGTATCCATTCCTGAATATTCCCGCCTACTTTATATTTTATCCTAATATAACTACAACAATTTTCCTATGAAGATATATTATAGATTTTCTATATCAGAAGATTGAAGACCCGTATATTTGATAATTATATCAATGAATATTCCGTCCTCTCTCATCTTCCGAGCAATTTCAATTTGCTTCTTTTGCTCTCCTTTCTCCATCCCTTTCTCCATTCCTTCCTTTATTCCTTCTCTTATCCCTTCCTTTAGCCCTTCTTTCATCCCTTCTTCAGCCGCTTTTCTCCGCATCTCTTCGTTTTTACGCCGTTCATCCTCCTCTACAATTTGGTTGACCCTATACCGATCTAATGCCTTATCATAAGCGATACGGTTTTCTTCCGAAAGATCGGCAACTGCTGCCAATCTCGCCAGATGTTCAAACACTTGTTCTTTCAAAGCATCCGGCATTCTATTCCAATTGCTCATATTCTTCAGTGCATAAATTAATTTATCATATAATGTATGGCAGTCCGACAAATCCTTTGTAAAATAAGGAAATTGCAAATAAATCTGCCGGAGATGCGGATTAACAATCTTCCCTGTATCACGGTCGGAAAGAACCGTATCCATACGGAATTTAGCCTCTAAATTTTCCTCTTTGAAATTCATCAGGAAAATTCCATATATAGTAGGTAGTCTATACTGCTTTCCATAAGAGACAAGTGGTTCTCTTGCAGTCATCGGATCTTCAGGGACAGGGACTTCTTTTGAAGAAGGAGATTCTATCTGCCGACTCACAGCACGACAAACATAATAAAGTGTACGATCTAAAAAATTACTGTGCCAACGATTCTGCATCTCCACGATAATATACTCACCACTTGCTGTACGGCAATAAAGATCATAAATGATACCTTTATCACTCACATTGTCTGCATGATCTTCCTTATCCAGAAAAGTAAGTTCTGTAATATGATGTTCACCTGCAAGTAATTCGTTCAACAAAGTGATGAGCAAATTCTTACTGGCCGGTTGACCAAAAATAATTTTAAATCCTATATCAGTAAAAGGATTGACGTATTTGGACATGATATTCTATTTTTAGCAAAGGTAACTATTTAAATCCATAAACATAAAAAACAATCCCAAACTTTACGGATTTATAGCCTTTTATAGTAAGCTGTCTCCCTTTCAATTCTTCCAAACAAACAAGAAGATGTTCTATTTTTCAGATTAAGAAAGAAAACAAAACTATTGAAGATGGTAATCCGGAATTAAAAGCATCCATATTATCACATATATATGCATATTACTGCCACAATACAGCATATATTTTCAGATGATATGCGTTTTCTTTAAAGAAATAAATGATTTTCCTCGGTGAGCAATAAGCCATTCCTCGGTGAGGAACACATCCTTCCTCACCGAGAAAGCCTTCCATACTCACCGACCAAGTTATAAAAGCCCTCGGAAAAGCCTGTTTATAGGCTAGTTCATCATCATATACGCACCAAAAAAGAATGATAAAACAAACTACATACGGGCAAACAGTAAGCATATAGATAGCAATACAGAGGAATTATTTATTTTTAGACAGGAATTATCCAGGATAACAAACAATCCTACATTCTTTCATCCAAAATGCAGAGCGTTTTTTCCTTCACCACAAACAAGTGACTGATATATTAAAAACAGAAAGAATAGAATATACCCTTTTTCAGATCAGCACATTTCTAATCCCATCCTTTCAACAACCATACTCTTTCAGAGTCTGCATCAACTTCGCGCCATTGATCGGCTTCACCAGATAATCATCACAACCGGCTTTCAACGCAGCTACCCGGTCAGCATCAAAGGCATGAGCAGTCAGGGCGATAATTGGAATTTCAGCATTGAACTTCCGGATCTCCGAGGTTGCAGTACGTCCGTCCATAACAGGCATCTTCATATCCATCAGTACCAAATCCACCGGTTGGGTACGGACAATCTCAACTGCCTCCAGTCCATTCGGTGCGTGTAACAACTGGCATTTGTTTTTCAAGATAGAAGATACCAAAAAGAAGTTACTTTGTATATCTTCAACGACCAGTACTCTTTTAGGTACTTTTTTTGTTTCTTCGGAGTCAAGAATATTTTCTTTATTCGCATCCTTCTCATTGTTCCGACGTGAAGAAGTCGGTTCGCTGTTAACCGATTCGAACTGGCATGGCAAAACCGCCCAAAACAAAGACCCTTTATCAAATTCCGACTCAAAGCCTATCTCTCCCCTGCAAGCCTCAACGATGGCTTTACAAATAGACAGTCCCAATCCGGTTCCCTGTGCAAATTCATCCAGTTTCTCAAAACGATGAAATACTTTATCTTTTTTATCCTCCGGTATGCCGATACCTGTATCGCGAACGTAAAGACGAATATTTTCGTCTATCTTCTCATACCCCATTTCAATCATTCCTTTGGAGGTATATTTGATAGCATTAGTTACAAAGTTAGTGAGAATCTGCGCTAACCGGTTTTTATCCAAACGAACGGTACAGGTTTCATAAGGATTCACGGGAACTAACCGAACCTGCGGATTTACTACACGATGATGCATCGAAGCAGCTAATTCGTTGAAATAAACAGCCAAATCAAAATCTTCGTATTTCAGTTCTACCGAGCCGGCTTCTATTTTCGAAAGATCCAGTATGTCGTTAATCAGCTTCAAAAGCAACTCATTGTTGGCATTGATAATCTGAATAAATTCTTCTTTTTCTTCTTGATCTTCCGTCACCATCAATAAGTCGGAAAAACCAACGATAGCATTTAACGGTGTACGGATTTCATGGCTCATATTTGCCAGAAAGGCGGATTTCAACTTATCGGATTGTTCAGCGCGGCTCCTTGCCTTTTCAAGTTCACCAATCATGTGCTGCCGCTCGGTAACATCATCTACACGAATCACGACACCGTCAACATCTCCCTGTTCATTAAATATGGGAGTAGCAAAGACTTCTATGACATGCTTGTTATCCAGATTAAACAAGATAGACTCTACCTGACCGGATTTCCGGGCACGTTGCATCACACAATTCTCACAAGGAGTAGTGCGATTATGGGCTGTCAGATAGCAAGGTTCTCCTTTTTTGTAAGCCTCATAAGAAAGGCTTTTACTACAAAGCGAGATATTCTCCCATTGTACGATATAGTCGTTCGCAATATATGCCAATCCCGAATTAATATTGTTCAATACCAATTCATTCTGACGAATCAAATGGATCATTCTTTGTTCGCTCTCAAGAAGTTCTTTTTTCGAACGCACAACCTCTTCGTAAAGATTGTCATATTTGTTTTGCCACAGAACACGTTCGGTGACATCTTGGCTTATCACCATATAATTCGTAATTTCTGACTTTTCATTATGTACGAAAGAAACCGTAATCTCGAAGAATTTTATACCGGACAGATTAGTAGGAAAAAGACGGCACAAGTCATCAAAATCATATTTTGCCACAAAGCGTACAGTTTCTCCTTTTCTGACCTGTTCCTTGATTTCATCAGAGAAACTGGTGTAGTTGAATAGATTATAGCCCAAAATATCCTTTTTGTCTTTTATCCCCATTGATCTCAACCGTGAATAATTGACATCTATCATGAGACCGTCCTTATCATACAATTCCAAGCCTACAGACAAGTCATTAAAGATATTATGCAATAAGTTATCAGCTATCCCATTTACCAAAGTCTGTTCCATGCAGCAAAATTTGTATAGTATTACAATATTGATTGTTTATCCAAGCAAAGTTACTTTAATATTTTGTTACATAGAAAGAAAGAGGCCTTTTAGCCTCTTTCAGTATCTTTATTTCGCATTTTGGTATAAGAAGCCTTCTGCTTTCGCTAATGTTTCCGGTTTGCCTATATCAATCAGATGCAACTTTTCTGTCAAGTAACCACCATAGTTTACTTGCCGGCAAGTGGCAAGATAGAAATCCATGATAGAGAATTTTCCATCCCATGAGGGAGAGGTCATCCATTGAAAAATGGCGGGCGAAAGTACATGGATGCCACTGAATGCATATTCTTGATAAAGGGAAGAATCATACTGAAAACCTTCCGGTTTCACTTGTTCCGTATCCTTGTTTATCCATCCGCAAAGTCTCTTATCTGTATCAAAAAGAAGATAGCGGGAGGTTTTACGTTGGCTGGCCAGTAAAGTGGCAACAGCACCGCTTCGTAAATGGTAGTCATATAATTCTTTCAGATTCACGTCTGAAAGAATATCGACATTGTGTATCAGGAAAGGCTCATCGGAGTTTTCAAAGAAAGAACGGGCTTTCTTAATTCCCCCACCGGTGTCGAGCAACAGATCGCGTTCATCGGAAATATGTATGATAAGCCCAAAATTCTCATTGGCTTCTAAGAAATCAAGTATTTGTTCGCCAAAATGATGGATATTAATCACTATTTCTGTGAATCCGGCAGCTTTCAGTTTTAAGATCACATGTTCCAACATCGGATGTCCGGCTATGGGAACCAAAGCCTTCGGCATGGTATCGGTGAGCGGCTTCAGCCGGCTACCCAAACCGGCTGCAAATATCATTGCTTTCATTCTTTCGGTTACTTTCTTCTTTAATATTTACTCTTCTTAGATTGTTGCCTCAAACGTATGTTCGATATTCTGTTCCCGATGCACCAGTTCGACTTTCACACCAAATTTCTGATTCAGGTGCTCTGCCAGATGCTGGGCAGAATAAACAGAACGATGCTGTCCGCCGGTGCAACCGAAGCAGACGGACAAATTGCTGAATCCGCGTTCCATATAACGTTGCACGGAGGCATCCACCAAAGCATAGACATGATCGAGGAAACGGAGTATTTCTCCATCTTCTTCCAAGAAAGTGATTACAGGTTCATCCAGTCCGGTGAAAGGTTTGTAACGCTCATACTTACCGGGATTATTCACGGCGCGACAGTCGAATACATAACCTCCTCCGTTACCCGTGGAGTCATCAGGAATGCCTTTCTTATAAGCAAAGCTCATTACTTTGACAGTTAGCTGCCGCTTTTTCAGATCATCCGTAAACTGTTTCAGTCCGGTAAGCTCCCGCAAAACGTTACAGAGATACGGATATTCCGGATATTCTTCTTTCAACAATTCACGCAGGTTTTCGATGGCATAAGGAACACTTTGGATAAAATGCGGTTTCTTTTCGAAATAGCCACGGAAACCATAAGCTCCCAGCACTTGCAACGTACGGAAAAGGACAAAGTGACGAAGCTGGCTATAAAAATAGGATTCGTCAATCGGTTGGTATTTGCGAAGAGCTTCCATATACTCTTGCAGCAGTTCTTTACGAAGACTATCGGGATATTTCGCTTTCGCTTGCCACAGGAAAGAGGCTATGTCATAATAGAACGGGCCTTTGCGTCCGCCCTGAAAGTCGATAAACCACGGTTCGCCGTCTTTTATCATCACATTACGGCTCTGAAAATCACGATACATGAAAGTAGCGGAAGAACTGCGAAGCAAGACATCGCTCATTTTCTGGAAATCATCTTCCAGTTTATCTTCCTGAAACTCCATACCGGTAGCTTTCAGGAAGCAATATTTAAAGTAATTCAAATCCCACAGAATGGAGCGTTGATTGAACTCCGGTTGAGGATAACAACGGGAAAAATCAAATCCATCGGCCCCGGCAAACTGAATGGCAGGAAGCAAACGAATCGTTTTGCGAAGCAACTCTTTTTCCTCTTCTGAAAAGACGCTGGTAGCACGTCCTTTCTCTATGGCATGGAACAACAGAGTATCGCCCAAATCCTCCTGCAAATAATAGGTCTTATCTTCCGAAACGATGCGCACTTCGGGAACAGGCAGTCCACATTTGTGGAAGTGTCCTGCCATATAAAGAAATGCTTCATTCTCATCGATAGAAGCTCCGTAAACTCCAATCAATGTTTCTATACCCGTCAGCCGAAAATAACGGCGGTTGGAACCGGAAGACGGTAATTCTGTTATGTTTTCAGCGGGAACGCCCGTATATGACTGATAAAGTTTCTGTAGTTCTTCGGTAATCATAGTCGTATATTTTCGAGCAAAGATAGAGAATCTAGCTAAATAATACTATCTTCCCGCTGATAAAAACCGGCTACTTTACCTAATCTGCTGTGTACAGGCCTTTACTTCCAATAAGCCGGTTATTTAAAAAAGTTGTTGGAATGGCTCCCTATGAATATAAGATGAAGAATTAGCAATTCTCATTGTATTCAAGGATTTTCAGTGCAGAGATTAAAGATTTTCAGTACAGAAATTTATAATAGTTTATGCAGTCGAGTAGTCATCCCCTTATAAGGTGACAATAATCATTTTGTAAAGTGATAAATAGCACCCTATAAGATGACTATTATCCCATTACAAGGGGACAACTTATCTTTAGAAGGACGGAAAGCTTTAAAGATACAAAATTAAATAGAAAAAAGCAACTATATATAACTCTTTTACCTGAAGGAATACAAAATAAGTTTGCTTTTCAACAAACATTCATCCGAATGTATTATCTTTGTTTTAGTTTAACTGACCTAATCTCATGAGAAGAAAGACCTTTTTACTACTATGCATCGCATTTATCGCACTGTTTATCGGCATCTCCCCTCTTCAAGCCGGTCATTATTACTATAAGCAAATCTCACTAAAAGACGGACTGCCTTCTACCGTACGATGCATCTTAACGGATGAACAAGGTTTTGTATGGATTGGAACCCGCTCCGGACTGGGACGATATGACGGACATGAACTTAAAAAGTATGTCCATCAGTCAAACAACCCTCATTCCATTCCTCACAATTTAATCTACCAGCTGATAGAAGATGTACAAAACAATATATGGATTCTGACAGATAAGGGAGTGGCACGTTATCAGCGGCAAAGCGATGACTTTCTTATACCGACTGATGAAACAGGAAATAATATCATCGCCTATTCCGTCTGCCTGACTGATGATGGAGTGTTATTCGGTTCGAAAAATAAAATCTTTTTCTATAATTATCAGGATGCCACTTTCCGCCTCCTGCAAACGTTTGACCTAGAGCCCAATTATAATGTGACTCTGCTAAGTCTATGGGATAAACGAACATTACTTTGTTGTAGTCGCTGGCAAGGACTACTCCTGCTCGACCTGAATACCGGAAAATGCCGCCGTCCTCCTTTCGATTGCGGAAAGGAAATAATGAACGTACTCATAGACTCACAAAAAAGAATCTGGGTAGCCCCTTACAACGGAGGGCTGAACTGCCTGACACACGACGGTAAACTACTGGCTACATATACTACCCACAACTCTTCTCTAAGTAACAATGTTGTACTAAGTCTCGCCGAACGGGAAGGAGAAATCTGGATTGGAACAGACGGAGGAGGCATTAATATTCTCGACCCGGAAACCGGACATTTTTCTCTGCTGGAACATGTGCCCGGAAGTGACAACTATTCACTTCCCGCCAACTCTATCTTATGCCTATACAACGACTACAACAACAATATATGGGCAGGCAGCATCCGCAACGGACTAATCAGCATCCGGGAAGTTTCCATGAAAACATATACAGACGTACCACCCGGCAACGACCGGGGACTTAGCAACAATACCGTTCTAAGTCTTTTCCAGGAATCTCAAGATCAAATCTGGGTAGGCACGGACGGAGGAGGTATCAACAACTTTAATCCGCTCACAGAGAAATTTACTCATTATCCCTCAACCTGGGAAGACAAAGTTGCCTCTATCTGTCAGTTTACTCCCGGTAAATTATTAATTTCTATTTTCTCACAAGGAGTATTTATTTTCAATCCGGCAACTGGAGAAAAACAACCTTTCACCATTGTCGACGCTGAAACAACAGCACTCTTATGCAATCGAGGCAAGGCTGTAAATCTACTCCGGAACACTCATCACAGCATTCTGTTCCTTGGAGAACATATCTATATATATGATTTGAATACACGTACTTTCAGTACCGCTATAGAACAGGAAGAACAAGATATTATCGGTGCTCTCCTGCCAATCGGCAATTATAGGAACACCACTTATCTAAATGATACGAAGCACATATATGAACTGGACAACCATACAAACCGGCTGAAAGCCCTATACAGATGCTGGAAAGACACGACCATCAACTCCGTTTCAAGAGACGAAGAGGGAAACTTCTGGATTGGGAACAATTACGGATTGGTACACTACAATCCCGCCACCAAAATACAGACTCCGATCCCGACCTCTCTATTTAGTGAAATCACTTTGATCGTATGCGACCAGCAAGGAAAAGTATGGATAGGAGCTGACAGCATGCTTTTCGCTTGGCTTATCAAAGAAAAAAAGTTCGTTCTATTCGGCGAATCAGACGGCGTAATCCAGAACGAATATCTTTCCAAACCCCGCCTGTTAAGTATGCAGGGAGACGTCTATATGGGTGGAGTAAAAGGTTTACTGCACATTAACTGCAAAATACCATTAACAACTTCTGAACTTCCCCAACTCCAATTATCCGATGTCATCATCAATGGAGAATCCGTGAATAACGAATTAACCAATCGACCAACAGGGATCTCCGCTCCCTGGAACAGTAATATCACTATCCGGATCATGTCGAAAGAGAAGGACATTTTCCGACAGAAAATGTACAGATACCAGATAGAAGGGCTGAATGACCAGCAAATCGAATCGTACAATCCCGAACTGGCTATACGTTCACTTCCTCCGGGAAGTTATAAGATTATGGCTTCATGTACAGCTAAAGATGGCAGTTGGATTCCCAGTCAGGAAGTACTGGAACTAACCATTCTCCCTCCCTGGTATCGGACATGGTGGTTTATTCTTAGCTGTACCGTTCTTACTGCTGCCGCTATTATTGAAACTTTCCGAAGAACTCTAAAGCGTAAGGAAGAAAAACTGAAATGGGCAATGAAGGAACATGAACAACAGGTATATGAAGAAAAAGTACGTTTCCTTATTAATATCAGTCATGAGCTGCGCACACCTTTAACGCTCATACACGCACCGCTTAGCCGGATACTGAAATCGCTTTCTACCGAAGATACACAATATTTACCTATAAAAGCAATCTATCGCCAGTCACAGCGAATGAAAAACCTTATTAATATGGTACTCGATGTACGCAAAATGGAGGTTGGGGAAAGTAAATTGCAGATACAGCCGTATGCTCTCAATCAATGGATTGAACATGTATCCCAAGATTTCGTCAGCGAAGGTGAAGCTAAAAACGTCCGTATCCGCTATCAGCTTGACCCACAGGTCAATACTGTAAGTTTCGATAAAGATAAGTGTGAGATTATTCTAAGCAATCTGCTTATCAATGCCTTGAAACACAGTCCACAAGATGCAGAAATAACAATTACATCGGAGTTGCTTTCCGAGAAAAATAGCGTACGTATCTCCATCATTGACCGGGGAAACGGATTGAAACAAGTAAATACACAAAAACTCTTCACCCGTTTCTATCAAGGTACAGGAGAGCAAAGCGGCACAGGTATCGGATTATCTTATTCCAGGATTCTGGTAGAACTACACGGAGGCTCCATCGGTGCACGGGATAATCAGGAAGCTGGTGCAACATTCTTCTTTGAACTACCCTTGAGACAACAATCGGAAGAGATCGTCTGTCAGCCGAAGGCATATCTGAACGAATTGATGAACGATGATAGCAAAGAACAGTTACCGGAGGAAAATACGTTTGATACGAGTCCTTACAGTATTCTAGTGGTGGATGACAATCCGGATTTGACGGATTTTCTGAAAAAGTCACTGGGAGAATATTTCAAACGGGTAGTGATTGCTTCCGATGGTGTGGAAGCCCTTCAACTGACCAGAAATCATGCTCCGGATATTATCGTCAGTGACGTGATGATGCCGAGAATGAATGGATATGAACTTTGCAAAAATATAAAGGAAGATATTACGATCAGTCACATTCCTATCATTCTGCTGACAGCAAGAGATGATAAACAAAGTCAGTTGAGTGGCTACAAGAACGGGGCGGACGCTTATCTGACTAAGCCCTTTGAGATAGAAATGCTAATGGAAATCATTCGCAACCGATTGAAAAACCGCGAATCTATCAAGAAAAGATATTTGAATACAGGATTAGTCCCTGCGCCGGAAGAGAGCACTTTCAGCCAGGCAGATGAAACATTTCTGCTGAAACTGAATAAAATTATTCAGGAACATCTGGATAGCAGCAATCTGGACGTCACTTTTATCTGCAAGGAGATAGGTATGAGCCGGGCTTCCCTTTACAATAAGCTAAAAGCTCTGACCGATATGGGAGCCAATGATTACATTAATAAATTCCGGATGGAGAAAGCGATCACATTAATCACCAGTACGGACATGTCGTTCACGGAAATTGCCGAGAAGGTCGGCTTCACTACTTCACGCTATTTCAGTACGGCTTTCAAACAATATACAGGAGAAACGCCAACTCAATATAAGGAGAAGAGAAAACAGGAACGGAAAAAAGAGTAATGAGCAGCTACCCGAAAAAACAAATATTCTTTAGGCACGGAATTCTAAGACCTGAGCAAATAATCCGTGCCTAAAAATTTTAATATACTGCAAGTTTCATTACTTACTCAACCATTGACTTTTTTATAGTCTTCCAGAAACTTCTTCAATCCCGAATCCGTCAACGGATGATTCAATAAACCCTTGATAGCACTCAACGGACAAGTAGCAACGTCCGCTCCCACTTCCACACATTCGATAATATGTTTCGTATTGCGGATAGAAGCAGCGAGCACTTGTGTCTTGTAATCATAGGTACGATACATACGTACAATATCTCCCACAAGCCCTACTCCATCTTCACAAATATCGTCCAGACGACCGACAAAAGGCGAAACATAGGTAGCTCCGGCTTTAGCTGCCAGTAATGCCTGTCCTACTGAAAAGACTAATGTACAGTTAGTACGGATTCCCTTTTCCGTGAAATGTTTGATCGCTTTAATGCCATCGGCAATACAGGGGACTTTTACTACAATATGCGGATTGAGCGCGGCAAGTTCTTCACCTTCACGAATCATTCCTTCATAATCGGTTGCTATCACTTCGGCACTGACATCTCCGTTGACAATCTTACATATCTTGATATAATGTTCACGCTGATTCTGCGTTCCTTTGATACCTTCTTTCGCCATCAGCGAAGGGTTGGTAGTCACTCCGTCAAGTACTCCGAGGTCATAAGCCTCCTGAATTTGCTCCAAATTAGCTGTGTCAATAAAAAATTTCATACTCTTAATTTTTAATGGTTAACGATCTAATAGTCAAAGATAATAATTTATTTCCATTCATCTCTGATTATGCAATCGTTATTGACGAATCAAGATATACATCCTGAATAGTATTCAATAATTCCACCCCTTCGTTCATTGGTTTCTGGAACGCTTTACGTCCGCTAATCAATCCCATACCTCCTGCACGTTTGTTGACTACAGCTGTAATGACGGCATCACGCAAATCGGAAGAACCGTGAGATTCTCCACCGGAGTTAATCAAACCAACGCGTCCCATATAGCCGTTGGCTACCTGGTAGCGGCAAAGGTCAATCGGATGTTCGGAAGCAAGTTCGGTATACATACGCTCGTCGATCTTTCCGAAACCGATAGCTTTGAAGCCACCATTATTAGTCGGAAGTTTCTGTTTCACAATATCAGCTTTGATAGTCACTCCCAAACGGTCGGCCTGTCCTGTCAGGTCGGCGGCAGCATGATAATCGACAGCACCTTTCTTGAAATCATTATTGCGCAGGTAACACCAAAGAATGGTTGCCATCCCCAGTTCGTGAGCATATTCAAAAGCTTCGGCTATCTCCACGAGCTGACGGCGACTCTGTTCCGAACCGAAATAGATAGTGGCGCCTACCGCTACTGCTCCCATATTCCAGGCTTCTTTAACGGTACCAAACAATACTTGGTCGAAACTGTTAGGATAAGAAAGTAATTCATTGTGATTCAACTTAACGATAAAAGGTATTTTATGGGCATATTTACGTGCTACGGATCCAAGAATCCCAAAGGTAGAAGCTACTCCATTACAGCCTCCTTCAATAGCCAGTTTTACGATATTTTCCGGATCGAAATAGATCGGATTGGGGGCAAACGATGCTCCGGCAGTATGTTCGATGTCCTGATCGACAGGAAGTATAGACACATAACCGGTATTTGCCAGGCGGCCATGTCCCAACAACGTTTGCAGACTGTTCAATACTCTGATGCTCCGGTCCGAATCAATCCAGATTTTATCTATTGTATCGGGAGACGGAACATGAATCAATGATTTATCAATGGTTTCGCAAGTGTGGTCCAGGTAATAACAGGCCTTATCTCTTAATAATTCTACTACTTTACTCATAACTTCTTTTTTTAATGTGTAACTTTTCTATTTTTTCTTTCCCTGATTGGCTACTGCTTCCATCAGTTTTTTGATCTCTTCCGGGTTTCCCAGGAAATAGTCATTAGCAACGTTCAGGTTTTCATCAAACTCAAATACGTAAGGCACAGCCGTAGGTAGATTCAGCTTGACAATATCTTCATCGGAGATGTTTTTTAGATGCTTGATGATGCCTCTCAAACTATTGCCATGAGCGACCACCAACAGCGTATGAGCTGTTTTCAGACTAGGAAATATATCACTTTCCCAATAAGGCATAATACGTTCAATGGTATCTTTCAACGATTCAGTACGAGGCAACTCCGCATCGGGTACTTCATGATAACGGTAATCAAAACGGGGATTTCTCAAATCACTTTCTGAAAGAGGATGGGGAGCTATATCATAGCTACGACGCCACACTAGCACTTGTTCTTCTCCATATTTCTCGGCAGTCTCGGCTTTATTCAATCCCTGCAATTCACCATAATGCTTTTCATTCAAGCGCCAGCTTTTCTCTACAGGTATCCAGTCCAGATTCATCTTATCGAGAACACAGTTCAAGGTTTTCACCGCACGCTTCAAATAGGAAGTATAAGCCTTATCAAAATTGAAACCATATTCTTTCAATGTCTCTCCGGCTTTTTCAGCTTCGGCAACTCCCTTTTCTGTCAGATCTACATCTGTCCAGCCCGTAAAACGATTTTCTTTATTCCATGCACTCTCTCCGTGACGAAGTAATACTATCTTTTTCATTTCTAAAATTCTCCTTTCTTCTTTTTATATATACAACAGATTGTTTCTTCACAAAGTTCACTAGAAAATAAATAGTTGTCAATACCCAGAAATAATGATTCTTTCTACAAAGAAGCGGGATGCAGTAATCAGGGATATAAAAAAATACCCTCCTCTAATTCTAAGCTTGCATTATGGATGATGATTCATCAAAGCAAGGTTATCATTAGAGAAGAGTAAGTCTGTAAAAGTAAAAAGAGAGAGTTTATATATACAAGAAAATCTGTTCTACTTTTCTATTTTTTTCTATTCTTCGTTTTCCTCAAAGCTATTTATCAGAAGACCGCGTATCAGCATCTTTTCCATAATATCCTTCTTTTATTTTCTGAACGTTGCGCAGCAATGCCGCATAATGCCGGTAATTGAGATCTCCCTCCTTAGAAGCAGCAAGTTGCTCTTTTACTGACTCTTCAATCTTATCTAAATGCTGTTCTACAAAAAGCTGAATATCAGAACGGCTGATTGCCAGATTTGCATTGGCACCATCTTTGCTACTAGGTTTAATCATTCCTTCGACAAACCCCAGATAAGTCCGGTGCAACTGACGGCGGAAATTATTCTCCAGTTCATTGGGATCATTCAACGGTTTCCATATTGCAGTAAATACATCGTTCAAATAATCATCGAGTGCATACGATTCCGAAGAACACAATGAGGTTGAGTAAATATTATACAACATTCCCGGTGCAAGTAGCAAAGCTACAACAGAGCTTTGGCGGTCACGAATCTCATCCACCGGTTTGACTCCGGTACGACTCACCACTTCATCAGGATAGAGCCAGAGCGGAGCTACAAACAAATTGCGTCCCAACCATTCAACAGCTTCTTTCTGCAAACTGCGTGGCAGATAATCATGCACTTTGAGATCCGGCAAATTATTGGTATAGCGTCCTCCTATGTTCTTCTGCACTTGCAGGGTATACTTCAGATGTTGGGCACGAACCGAATTATAAATGGTGGTTAAGTCAGTGTACTCTCCGTCAGGCTGTGCTGTCCAGGTCAGTATGTTTTCCATCACTCTTTTCAGGTTCTTTATACCGTATTCATTGGCTTTCATATTATTGTCGCCCAAGTCCTCACTCTGGCTACGGGGATCAAATCCCTTTCCTTCATCACCAACAAACCACAAGCGATGATCTCCCCGCAGTTTTTTGGTTACTTCGGCACGTAATACGTCTTTTTCTTTATAAGGATCCTTAAATTCCGGACGATAGCGATATCCCCATTGGATAGCCCATTTGTCAT
>ERZ780185.770-NODE-770-length-16753-cov-3.035573_pt1 | contig 16753 bp, 6 predicted proteins | sample MGYA00511365_ERZ780185 | MGnify/ENA primary metagenome ERZ780185 (study PRJEB29588, sample SAMEA2151606) | human gut metagenome | biome: human gut; feature: human-associated habitat; material: faeces | place: Denmark | collected 2008/2010 ...
AATAACAGACGAATATGTATCAAAAGAGGCTGTTTCTGGTTCTGATGTAATATTAACAATAGATGCAAATTTACAAGCAGCAACAGAAAAAGCATTAGCAAACAATATAAAGAAAATTGCAGGTGGAGGTTTTAGCAAAAGAAGTGACGCAAAAGCAGGGGCTGCAGTGGTAATGAACGTTAAAACAGGCGAAATATTAGCAATGGCAAGCTACCCAGACTATGAACCAGAATTGTTTGTAAATGGAATTAGCCAGAAAAAGTTGGATGAATATAACAAAGGAGATAATATATTTAATAGAGCAATAAGTGGAGTATATGCACCAGGTTCAACATTTAAAATGATTACAGCAATAGCAGGTTTAGAAACAGGTGTAATAACACCAACAGAAAAAATAAACGATATAGGAGTTTATAAAAAAGCACACGAGCCTGCATGTTGGATATGGAATAGCTATGGAATGAGTCATGGATGGCTAAATGTTACAGAAGCAATAACACATTCATGTAATTATTTCTTTTATGAAGTAGGATATAGAGCAACAATAGACAATATAGCAAAATATGCAAAATACTATGGTTTGGGAGAAAAGACAAATGTAGAATTGCCAATGGAAGAGAAAGGAATTGTTGCAACAAGAGATAAAGCAAAAGAAAGAGGGGATGAATGGCAAATTGGAGAAACTCTTTCAGCTGCTATAGGGCAAAGCTATAATTCATATACACCGATACAAATGGCAAAATATATAAGTATGTTGGCAAATGGTGGAGAACCAATAGATGTAACAATTGTAAAATCAATAAATGATGTAAATGGCAATCAAGTTTCAAAAGAAGATATAACCAAATTTGTAAATGCTAAACTTGGACTGACAAAGGAAAAAAAGGAAAACTTGAATATTAAAAAGGAAAATATAGATGCAATATTAAAAGGAATGAAAGGCGTTACAAGTGAAGAAGGCGGAACAGCATATAGTACATTCGCAAACTTTAATATAGAACTAGGTGGAAAAACAGGTTCTGCACAAACAGACGTACAAGGAAAAATAAATGGATGGTTCGTGGGGTTTGCACCATATGAAGAACCAGAAATTGCAGTAGTAGTTTTAGTTGAAAATGCCGGTTCTGGTTCATACACGGCAGAAGTTGCAAGAGATATATTGCAAGAATATTTTGGAATGAATATGGAAAAAGTTGAAGAGGACTTAACAGCAATGCCAAGTACAGAAATTCAAAATTAGAAAGGAAACAATTATGGGAATTAAAGATTGTATTAATGTAACACTAAAGAAAAATGAAGTAATTATAAAAATAGATGTAACAGCAGACCACAAAAAGGTTATGGCAAATCTAAAAAAGAAGATTCCGGAGTTGAAAAAGCTATATAAGGAAGACAAAACACCAATATTAATAAAAGGTAAAATATTATCAACAAAAGAAAAAAACGAAATTAAAACATTAATACAAGATGCAATAGATGTAGAGGTAAGATTTGAGGGGGCAAAAGCTCTAGGGCTATATGGAATACAAGAAACCTATTGTAGAGAAATATCTACTTCTGAAACAAAATTCCATAGGGGTTCTTTAAGATCTGGGCAAAGACTAGAATTTGAGGGAAGTATTGTAATATTAGGAGATGTAAAAGGGGGAGCAGAAGTTATAGCAGGTGGTAATGTAGTAATATTAGGAACACTTAGAGGCTTAGCACATGCCGGAGCAAATGGTAATAAATCGGCTATAATAGCTGCTAACTCAATAGAAACTTTACAAATAAGAATAGCAAATATAGTTAAAGAGATAGAAAGAGATGAAGTAGATATACTAAAAACATATGCATACATAGAAAAAGATGACAAAATAACAATGGAGTAAATCAACTAAGTAACAGCATAATTAAAGCAATAAACAAATATTGGTCATCAACTTTTTCGGTATACAAAAAGAAAAGTAATCCCATAAGAAGTATATCATCAGAGTATAATTTTATACCAAAAATTTCAAATAGAATATCCTCGTCCTTTGAATCCGTAGGCTTAGGCTCTGCGGATTTTTTTTGATTTGCAGTTGCCTTTTCTTTCTGCGTTGTACAAGTAGGCATTATCTTTTTTAGATTATTGTACGGATAATTAGCATATCCGTAAGGAGACATGTAATTTCTTCTGTAAAAAGGATAAAAAGGAAAATTAAACATTATTTTTTTTGTCACCACCTAATGGGTTAAATACTTCAAAAACTTTGCCCATACTAAAAATTTTTATGTACTGATCTACTTTGGACTTTCGGCTATCTCGTAAATAAGGCTTTAAGGATTTTAAAAGATTAGACCTAGGGTCATTTTGAGGATTATTCATGGAGTCCATAATTGTTTTCATTTTTAAAATAGTATCAAAATCTATACCAGAAGTATCAAATGAGGTATCATTATTAGAAGAAGTACTTGAGTCGTTTTTAGCAGAGTTAGAGAAATTATTTACAATGTTTTTAATATCATCAGGCAATTCATTGTTTTTTAGCATACTATTTAATTTGTTCATAATATCAGACATATCGTTACTCATAAAATCTCCTCCTTCTATATAGGTAATAATAGGGCGAAGCTAATCGCCCGTAAGACTTAATGATTACTATTATTATTGTTTTTAATTTCATTTATAATAGTTTCTTTATCTTTAGAGTTTAAAATTTTACTAGCTTTTGCAATGCCAGCCTCCAAATCCTTTTTATCCATTTTAGACAAAATTGACATTAACTTAGCCATATCCATATTGTTGCCATTATTCATAAAATCACCTCTATAAAATATATGTATAAAATACTATAATATAATATTAGAAAAAAGAAAAAATGTTACAATAACAAAATAAAATATTAAGTTGCCTTACAAAATGGAGTTAAAACAATAACAATGACTGCAAAAGGGCGTGTCCCTAAAGCAACAAAAAATTACAAAAAAGAACATCCAAAAAGCGATGATTTGTAATATAAATTTAATATTAGAGGAGTAAAATGTAGTTCCGTAATGTGTTAAGCATATTAAGGGAGAAAGGGCGTAAAAAATATGTTGAAAAATAAATAAAAAATGCTAAAATATAGTATATGTATATATAGAAACTATGAAAATGTCTATTATTATACATAAAGAGTTGAAAAAAGTCGGAAAACTCTTGAAAATTAAACTAAAATTGAGTATAATAAAATTATAGTGTATTAATATGGGTGAACCATAATTATATATATAAAATATTAATCTTTATTGGGAGGTTTTTATGAAAAAAATTACAAAAAAATTATTAGCATCAGTTCTTACATTTATAATATTTTTTGCAGAGCTATCAACATTAGGAATGTATGGAATAGCATATGCAACAGAAGCAAGAGATACTGCAACAAGTAATCAAAATGTAGAATTTGATGTTTACTTTGCAAATGAAAAAAGAGAAATAGTATCAGACGTAAATACAGAAGATGCAAAAATGTATTTAAATATTAAAGTAAAAGAAGCTGGCTATCTAAAAAATGGAATAGTTAGTTTTTCTAGTGCAAACTTTAATGTGAAAACTGGATTTGAAAATGAATACATTCAAGAGATTAAGGAAGACAAAATATATTTAAAACAACTAGATACAAATTCAAATATATTAATAGAACTTCCAATAATTCCAAAAAAAGATGATATTGTATCAGCAGACAATTTTATACAAGAAAGCAAAGTTAGAATAGATGGTACATATGTAAATGCAAAAGGAAAAGAAATAGCAATAGAAAAAGAACATACTGTTAAATTAATATTAAATGGAGAAGCAAAAATAGTTGCAGAAGCAACTATTAATAAGTATGTTCCTTACAAATTAGGCGAAGAATATGGAGTAATTTTACAATATAAAATTAAAACAGGATTAGAAAACAATAATCTACCAATAAAAACAACAGAATTACAAGTAAAAGTTCCAACAATAAATGAAAATACTCCAAATGATATAAAAGTAATGGCAAACAATACAAAAGCAACAAATGGAAAGGAAGATGGAATAGATTTTGTACAAACTAACTGGAACTATAATGAAGAAACAAAATTAGTTGATATAAAGGTAGAAAACATTTTAGAAAATAACAACATAACATGGAAAAAGAATTGTACAGATGAATATTTAGTTACTTTTAAATATGAAGGAAAAGAAATATATGACTATGTAAATTCAACAGAAAAATTTAATGTATCAACAGATTTTACAGCAAAAATAGAAGCATATAATAATATAGAAACAATAAAGGAACAAGAATTTACAGGAAAAGCAGAAATTACAAAGAAAATAAATGAAATTGTGGATTTTAATATAGAAGCTACAAAAGAAATTAGTAAGGGGCATATATATGCAAACTTTAATGCAAAAGAAAAAGTTGAAACATCATATACAGTAAAATATACAGCTAACATTGCATACGCAAATTTAATTAATGCAATAGAATTTACTCAAGAGGCAGATAATTACAAAGATGGAACAACAGAATATAGCACAGTAGTTTCTAGTAAAAATGAAATTTATACAACTAAGATAAGCGTTTCAGAAAATGTATTTAACAAAATTTTGGGAACAGAAGGATATATAGATATATTTAATCCAAACCTAGAAAAAGTTGGAACAATAAATAAACAAAGTTTAAAAGATGGTTTATATACATTTGATTGTAAAGACTTAGATTTAAACAAATTGACATTAAAAACAAGTGCTCCAACAACAGAAGGTACATTGAATATATATGTAGAAAAATCAATAAAAGGCGAAAATGGATATAGCAAAGAAGAAATTAAATCATTTAAAGAAATAAATGCAAGCGTAATAGGAAAAACAGAATTGGCAGAACAAACAAAACAGGGAAAAATTACTTTAAAAGAACCTATATCAAAAGCAGAATTAACAATAAGCAAAAATAACTTATCTACAATAACTGTAAATGAAAATGTAGAAATAAGAGCAACATTAGATACTTCAAATATTAACAATAGCTTATATAAAAACCCAACAATAAAATTGGTATTTCCAAAATACTTTGAAAAAATAGAAATATCAGATGCAAAATTGTTGTTTGAGAATGAATTGAAATTAAAAAACAATAATTGGTCAACTGAAAATGGAAATAAAGTATTAACTTTATCATTTGAAGGTACACAAACAAAATATAATTCAGAAGCAACAACAAAAGGTGCAACAATATCTATATTAGCTGATATAACATTAGAAAAACTAACACCAAGTATGCAAGAAAAAATAAAAATGTATTATACAAATGAAAATACAAACCTTTATGATAAAACAGAAAATAAAATAGGAATAACAGAAACAAATATTAATCTTGTAGCTCCAACAGGAGTAGTAACAGCTAATGGAGTTAAAGACTATGCAGATGGAGAAAAAGCTATTCTATCAATGTCAGGAGATACACAAGTTGGAAAAATAGCAGTAGGTGCAGATGAAAAAGTAGCAACAATTAACGGACTTATACTTAACAACAATAACAACAGTATTTCAAATGTTAAAATATTAGGAAGACTACCATTCAAAGGTAACAAACAAATAGATACAGATACAGAATTAAAAAGTACATTTAGTGCTACATTGCAAGATAAAATACAAATAAATGCTAACAGCGAAACAGTAAAAGTATATTATTCAGAAAATGCAAATGCAACAAAGGATTTAGAAAATGCAGAAAATGCATGGACATTAGAAATGGATAACATGGAAAAAGCTAAGTCATATTTAATAATATTAGATACAGATTTAAACACAGGCGATAAAGTGGAATTCAATTATAAAGTAAAAATTCCATCAGAGTTACCATACAATAATACTTCATACACTACATATAAAGTATATTATGATAATAACGAACAAGCTGGAACATCAGCAGAAACAAAGCTTTCTCCAATAATAGGTATATCAACAGGAGAAGGACCAAGATTAAAAGTTACATTAACATCAAATATGCCAGAAGGAGCAGAAGTTAGAGAAAGACAAATTGTAAAATTCACAGCAATAGTAGAAAACGTGGGAGAAACAACAGCAGAAAATGTTGAATTAAGCATAGATGCACCAGAGCATACAACACATGTTGAATATGATGTTTCAACAAGAAGTTTTATAGAAGCAAATGAGAAGAACAAAAAAGTATTATTAGGAAGTATTGCACCAGGGAAGTCTGTAGAAAAAATATATGAACTTAAAATGAATAATATAGAAGATACATCAGAAACTGTAGAAATATTAAATAAGGTAAAAGCATCAGGTACAACATCTAATGAATACAAATTATCACTTAAAAAAGCATCATTAAAGGTTGAAACAACAACTCCAATTAAACCACAAACCTTATTAATAAAAGGGAATAAAATAGAATTTATGACATCAATAAAAAATGTTTCTGAACAAGATATGAATGATGTAATCTGGGAAATGAATATTCCAACAGGATTAGAAGTAATGAAATCTATAGGTCATAATGATTTTATATCAACAAAAGACAACAGCAATGATGGCGAAACAAAATCTGGAGCTACAAAAATCTTGTTAGGAGACCTTAAAGCAGGGGAAACTAAATATGTAACAATAGAATTAGGAGTACAAGAACCAGCAGAAGAAATAAATATTGTTTCAAAAGTAAGTGCAAAAAATGTACCAGAGCATTATTCTAATGAATTTATATTCTATGGAAAGAAAATGGAATTACAAATAGAACAAAATGTAAAACAAGGGCAAAAACAAACAGTAAAAGAAGGAGAAAATATAGAATACATTGTTACTGTAGAAAATATTGGAGAATTAGTTTCAACAGAAAATGTAGTAGAGATAAAAATTCCAACAGAAACAAGATTGGTAGAAGCTAAATATATATACAATGGAACAGAATATGTAGAAGATTCAACATATGACAACATATTGTCTATAGATATAAATAGTTTACAACCAAACGAAAAAATTGATATAAATGTAAAACTTGTTGCAAAACAATTAGGAGAACAACAAGAAAAAGAAGTAATAATTGAACCTGCAACATTAACAGCAACAGCAATAGACAAAATACAAGCTACAAATAAATTGAAATTTTATATTCAACCTTCATTAGAAAACAGAAAATACAAAATATCTGGTACTGCATGGTTAGATGCAAACAAAAATGGACAAAGAGAAGAAACAGAAACATTATTGCCAAATATGCAAGTAATGTTAGTATATAAAGAAAATGGCGAATTAGTAAAAGATTCAGAAACAGATATGCCTAAAAAAATAACAACAGATGAAAATGGAAAATATGAATTCTTAAATCTAGACAAAGGCGAATATTTAGTAGTATTTATATATGATACAGAAAAATATAGTGTTACAGAATTTAATGCGAAGGGTGTAGAACCAAGCATAAACTCAGATGCAATAGAATTTGAAATGGAAATAGAAGGAAGTAATAAAAAAGTAGCAGTATCTGATGTATTAAAAATAGAAGATACAGATATTAGAGACATAGACATAGGATTATATATAGCAGAAAAATTTGACTTAAAATTAGATAAACATATAAGCAAAATAACATTAACAACACCAACAATAGGAACACAAGTATATAACAAAAATAATGAAAAACTATCAAAAGTAGAAGTTCTAAACAAGAATGTTGGACAAAGTAGCTTTATAGTAGAATACAAAATAATTGTAACTAACGAAGGAACAGCAGTAGGATATGTTAAAAAAGTAGTAGACTACTTACCAAAAGAAGCAAAATTTAACTCTGAGTTAAATAAGGATTGGTTTTTAGCAAAAGACGGAAATGCATATAATTCTATATTAGCAGATGTAAAATTAGAGCCAGGACAAAGCAAAGAACTAACATTAGTATTAAGCTATAATATTACAGAAGATTTAATAGGAAATATAGTAAATAACAATGCCGAAATATATGAAAGCTATAATGAACAAGGTTTACAAGATATAGACTCAAAGGCAGGAAATAAAATACCAACAGAAGATGATATGTCAAATGCAGATATAGCTGTATCAATAGTAACAGGTAAAATAGTAGGATATACAACACTTACATTATTTATATTAGCAATATTGGTATTTGGTATATATGAGATAAAAAAACAAGTTTTGAACAAAAAAATATAGGAAAGGAGGTTAGTAGAAATGATAAAAAACAAATGGACAGTTAAAATAATACTATTAGTAACAGTTATATTGGCTGGATTGATTTTATGCATTAATTCAATTAATGGTATTCCAGATGCAGAAACAAATTATAAAGAAATATATTCTGCAATGCTTAATGCTAATCAAGAAGATAATTTGAATTGGGGAAATGAAACAGGCTTTGAAGTTAACCCTGATAACATACAGAGCAATGGTTTTGAAGTTCCTAAAGTAGAAGGAAGAGCTATATATTGTACTCAAAGAGACGTCACTTTAGCTATGACTTCTGCAATGTGGAGAGGAGAGAGCAGTGCATATACTTACTACTGGTCAACGCCTAAAGTAGAAGATATATTTAACCCTGCAAATGGAAATTTATGGTCAAGAGAATTAACAGATACTGAAATAAGTGCAATTAATAATGTAAATAACTTTGGATTGCCAGCTACAATAAGAACTAGGGGATATTATAAATGTAGTAATAATCATACAACTATTTCAGCAGATAAAGCATATGTTATTACTGCAGATCCTTGTAATCAATGGACACCAAGAAAGCAAATTGTTATGTGGATGTTACAAATAACTGGTGGAATAAATGTTGATAATGCTGAAACTATTATTGCAAAACTGAAACTTGATGGTAGCAAAGCGCAGTTTGTAAGGGACAACGTAGATGCCATTAAGCAACTTTACAATGAAGCAATAAAGTATGGAAAATTTAAAGAGAGAGTTAATAATGCGCTTTCTAATGATGGAAACTATGCAACTAATCTTACAGATGTAGATAATATAACATCAGAATATTATACAAGTAATTCAAATAAATATATAAAAGTCGGACCATACACTATGAAATATGTAAATGGAAAATACTTAAATGAAGAAATCATATTTGGTGGAATTGGTGGAAAAGTGGATAACGAAACACTTGGATTATATATTCAAAACGGAAACCAAAAAATAAAAGTAAATAAAATAATAACAGATGATAAAATAACGAATACAAAAAACTTTAAACCATGTGAGGAAAGTGATCCAGTTTCAGGACTTTATGTGGAACACACAACTGATTTTATGAGACCTTCATCAGAAAAAGAATTTTACATTTTAATTCCAAAAACAGAATTAGAAGATGATGCAAAACTATATGCACATTTTACATGGATGGAAGCTAAAGGAGAAAAATGTGTAAAAAATGGAATAAGTTATCAAATTTCAGAAGACAGTTTAAAGAAAAGTAATGGAAAAACAAAATTAAAACCTGATGCTAACAAAAAAATAGAATTTGAAGCTACGTTTACTCAACAATTAACAGAATTTAATGGAGAAAGAAAACTAAAAGAATTTACTTTAGACTTAGGCACAGTTCAACCACCTTCAAAAGAGGGTTCATATTCTATTAACATGAGAAAAATTGATGAAAAAGGACATGGACTAGAAGGAGCAGAATTTTTAATTAATGGTCTTCTAACGTATGTATCAGATAAAGATGGATATATATTAAGAAGTCATCAAGTTATAAATGCTTCGGGAACTGAAACATGGACAGTTGAAGAGAAAAGTACACCAGAAGGATATATTACGCAACCATTAAAAATAGTATTTAATGTATATAAAGTATATAACTCAACGACAAATACCTATGAAGTAGATAGAATTGAAATTGTTTCAGCAAATAGTAATGCAAAAGTTACATTTAATAAAGAAAATCAAACTATTACAGTACAAATAAAAAATATTAAGGCAAATCCAGATGACCTACTTGATACATACGAGATAAAAGCAAAGAAAGTAAATGAACAAGGAAATGGACTAGCAGGTGCTAAGTTTAATATAACATGGCCAACAGGAAAAACAAGTGAAGCAACATCAAATGAAAACGGAGATCTTGTTATATCAGGTCAAATACCTATATTAGGACTTAATTCAGAAGGAGAAGATCATTTCAAAATAGAAGAAATAGAAGCTCCTGCTGGATATAAAATGATAAATGGAGCAATAGAATTTGATGTTAAAAAGGAAAAATTAATAACAATAGATGGAACAGATAAGTATGGAATAACAGGAATAATAAATGTAAATGCTCCAGAAGGTGTTACAATTGAACTAAATGGAAGAGGAGAAATATCTATTGTTATACCAAACCAAAAAGATATAAAACTAATTTCAATTGGTGGAAATGTTTGGGAAGATGCAAAAACTGGAAAAGCAAGTTTAGGAGATGGTATAAACAGTACAACAAATAATGTTGACAAAAATTTAGAAAACATAAAAGTAAGTTTATATACAGAAGATATGAAACTTGCAGAGCTAATGCCAGCTGATAGTGTAACAAACATATACAATAGAATAAACCCTACTTTAACAGATGCAAACGGAAATTACAAATTTGAAGGTGTGGACGAAAGCAAAAAATATTATGTTGTATTTGAATATGATGGTCAAGTATATATGCCAACAGAATACCTGGCAAAAGGAATTTCCGGAGATACAATTCAAAACTATAATTCAGTAGAAGAAATGTTGGGAGAACTAACTAATATTGGTACAGGAAGAGATAATGGAAATAGTGGAAACACCGGAGGAAAAAACACCGGAACAGGAACCAATACGGGTTCAGGTAAAAATACCCAAACAAATACAGAATGGTTTGAAAAATGGAAAGCAAATTCAAAGGCAAGTGAATATGAAACAAATACTGGAAGAATTACAATAGAAGGAAGACAAACATTTAATAATAGATTTGCAGAAATTGGAGCATCTCCAAAGAACTATATAAGCAAAAACACTTTAGGAATAAGTACATATTTAGTTGAAGAAGAAGGAATATATTATAATAAGTCTTACACAAGATTAGAACTAATGGGATATACTTTAAAGAAAACATCAAAAGGTGTAGCATATGTACAAGATAAAATACAATTAGTGGATGGTTATAAATATAATAAATATGGAACTTTAGATTATGACGACAATGGAGCTATAACAAGCGAATGGTCAGAAGGTTTAATTAGCCAGAAAGTAAAAGAGTTTATTGTGGCAAATGGACATTATCCAAATGAAGCTGAAAAAGTAAGAATATATAGAAGTATAGTTGGAGATATGAATGATAATGAGGCATGGAATAAATTACAATTTATAGAAGATTGCAAAATGTCAGCATTAACAAAATCACCATTTAATAGTGGTATAGAATATTACCCTACTAATAAAAACGCAACATTTGGAACAGATTTATTGACAAACTATGTTAACTTAGGACTATGGAGAAGACAAGAATTTAATGCACAGTTAACTAAAGACGTAGTAGAAGTAACAACTACAAGCAATGGAAATTCACTTACAACACCATTTAATAGTAAAGAAAAAGCCTTATATAATATTAAAGACTATATGAATGACTATACAAATGCAATAAAAGATAACAATGGCAAAATAAATCTTGCAAAACAATATGCAGATTCACAACAAGGTATATATATAAATAGATTAAATGCACAATATTACTATAATAAATATTATGATAGACCTATAAAGCAATCAGAATATATGGGTCAGAGAAACTTAGAAGTAGAGATTAAATATAGAATAACAGTATATAATTTATCACAAAGTCTAGAAACACAAATTACAGAAGTTGTAGATTATTATGATGATTCTTTACAGCTAACATCAGCTGTTGTAAATACTAATGGAAAAAATATTTCTAATGATAAATCTTCAGCGGTATCTGAAAGTATATATGGTCAAGTGACAGAAAAATCATTTCCAGGATTTAATAAAGTATATATAAGACTACAAAATAAACAATTAGCAACAGGAGAAGGAATAACAATTGATTTAACTTATAAAGTTAAACGTATGGCTTTACAAGGATTTGAAGGCTATATAAATATTGGAGAAAAAACTAATATAGCAGAAATAAATGGATATAAAACATATTATTCAGCAAATACATCAACTCCAAATAGACATGGAGCAATTATAGGAAATAATACTACAGTAGCTGGATTGGTAGATGTAAATTCAACACCAGGTAACTTAGAAACAATAGAAGAGATTACAAATGGAGTAATAAACTTTGAGGACGATAGTGACAAAACAACAGCTACATTAACCATAACTGATGACCCAACACCACCAGATCCAGATACACCACCAGATCCAGATACACCACCAGATCCCAATACACCACCAGATCCCAATACACCAATAGATTCTACAAATATAATAAGTGGATGTGTATGGGAAGATGCAAAAACTGGAAAAGCAAGCTTAGGAAATGGTATAAGAGATTCAGGTGAAAAAAGAATAGCGGGTGTAAAAGTTGCATTATGTACAAGAGAGGATAAGATAAACGATCAATTAAGTACAAGAGAAAAGCAGGTTGACTGGATACAACGCTATAATGAAAAAAATTATAATAAATATACATATAAGGTAGTAAAAGAAGAAACAACAGACCAAAATGGTGAATACAGTTTTAAGGATGTGAAAAAAGGTGATTATTATGTATTATTTGGGTATGGACTTGACGATGCTACGATTTTAACAAATAACAAAGAAAATGAAACAAACAAAATATTGGAAAAAACTGGCTCAAATACAAAATCATATAATGGTCAAGATTACAAGTCTACAATATTCCAAGCAAATTTAGAAAACGGAGAATACGATTTAGAGAAAATAAAAGAATATGATAAGAATTTAAATGATAAATATGTATCAGATGCAATAGATGACTGGGAGAGAGTAAAAGAAGTAAATGAATATTCTAAAATTCAAACTAACCATATAGCAGAAGTATTAGCATCTCCAACAAAAGTACCTACATATTTGGGCGAACAGTATGGAAGCGATTTAATGGGACGATTAGTTGATGAATTAACTACTAATACATGGAAAATAGCAAAAACTCCAAAAATTGAAGTAAAAGAGGTAAAAGGTGGTGAAAGAATTCCAAATGTTGACTTAGGATTAGTGGAAAGACCAATAACACAATTACAAATTACCAATAATGTAGAAAATGTTAAGGTTACATTATCAGATGGAAGCATTGTATTTGATGCTACACAAACAGCAGAAGCAACAAAAGGAAATGAAATAAAAAACGTAATATGGAAATCAAATAGAATTGCAACAAAAGGAATTACAGGAGGATTTATACAATTGTATTTGGATGAAGAGCTAATGTATGGTGCAACAATACAGATTACGTATAAAATGCAAATCAATGAGAAAAATGATGATTATGTAGAATATGAGGGATTAGAATATTATGCAAAAGGTCGTACAAATTCCGGAATTAAAGTAGAATCAAAAGCTAAAAAATTAGTATGTTATATTCCTAATAAAATGCAATTTAATAAAACTCAAAGTGGGGATTGGAACTCAATTACAGACATTAATGAAATAATACCAGCAGAAGAAAAAGATGGTGAAAATATTAATAATAACTTAGTAAATTATAGACTAAAAGACACTATATCAAGTCAATCTAACACTATAAGCAAAATAGAAGCAAATAATATAAACAATGAATATTTAAACCACAACATGCTAACAATTTCTCAGTTAATTACAAAAGAAGGTGCACAAGGCGGATATGAATGTAAAGTAGAAATAGTAGAACTAGAAAATGCAGTAGGTAGAAGAATGGAAACAAGTATAGTTGGTAACTTTAACCCTGCTAATGATCCAGTAGAAAATGATGAAGCAAAAGCTGAAAATGTTGCAGTAATGCCACCATTTGGTATAGGTCAAGTATTCTATTATGTACTTACTATTGTAATAGCTGGAATGCTAGTTGTAGGAATAATCTTTATTAAGAAGAAAGTTCTTGTAAAATAAAAAATTGTACTTAAGATAAAAAGAAAAAAGGATGAGTTTTCGTCCTTTTTTCTTTACATTGTTGTGTTTTACTACAGAATACGATAAAATTATAAAAAGAAAATGTTTTATAAAAAAGTAAAATAAAAAAAATAAACGCATAATGTAAAAAACTTTTTTAAATTATGTATCTAAAACGACAAAAAAATATTTAACAAAGTATTAAAATAGAACATAATAAAAAAAGTGAAGGGTGGTAAAAATGTTTCAAAACATTTCAAAAGAAAGAGAACAAAAAATTAATGAGAAAATAGAAGTAAATAAAAAAGATAAATTAAAGGTTATATTAAAAAACCTATTTACAGTACAAAATATAATCTTGTATACAATAACTTTTATGATTTCAATGGTGGGAATTAGTACAGATAATATAATGTTTACAATAACACCATTTGGATTAGCAATAATAGCAGCAGCTCTGAGCTGTAATATGCCTGTAGGGATAATGTATTTAATATCTTTAATATCTACTTTTATAAAATTTGGGCCAAATAGTTTATTGACATATATTTTAACAACATTAGTATTCTTTGTAGCAATATTAATAAAAAAACCAAAAATACAGGATGAAGTCAATGAACAAAAAAGATTAGGTATGCACTTATTTGTATCTACTTTATTAGTACAAGTTATTCCAATGTTTTTTAGGACATTTATATTATATGAATTATTAACATCAATAATGCTAAGTATTTGTACATATATTTTCTACAAAATATTTTCAAATTCAATAACAGTTATTAGACAAGCTGGAGTAAAAAAAGTATTTTCAATAGAAGAAGTAATGGGGACGAGCTTGCTTTTAGCCATAGCATTTACTGCATTAGGGGATACAACAATATTTGGATATAACTTAAAAAATATATTAAGTATATTATTGGTACTAATATTAGGTTGGAAAAATGGAATACTTGTAGGAGCAACTTCTGGAATTACAATAGGAGTTGTTTTAGGAATAATATGCAATAATGAACCTGTTATGATAGCTTCATATGCAATATCTGGAATGGTAGCAGGTATATTTAACAAATTTGGAAAAATTGGGGTTATATTAGGATTTATAATAGGAAATGTGTTATTAACATATGTTGCAAATGGAAATACAGTGCCTATAATACTAATACAAGAAATTTTAATAGCTTCTCTTGGACTTTTAGCAGTGCCTAAAAATATTAAAATAGATATTCAGGATTTAGTAAGTAAAACAAAGATGCTTCCAGAAACAACAGAAAAAACTTTAGAAGAAAATAAGGATACAATATATAAATTAACAAGTATGTCTCAAACTATATCAGATATGGCAAAAACATATCAAGAAGCAGCAGCTACAATTGTTTCAGAAGAAGAACTTAAGGAACAAGAGCTTTCTAATGAAAAAATATTTATAGATGAGCTAAGAATAAACTTAAGCGGTTTAGAAGAAAATATGCTGTATGATGATATATATAACGATAAAGATATTTTAAAAGATGTTTTTGAATATTTACTAAAAGAAGAAGTTATGGTAGAAAAGGAATTGATTAAAATTTTTGCTAACCATAATAATTACATAGTAGGATTTGAAGAGAAAAATAAAAAAGTGCAAGAAGAAGTTTCTAAAATTACAAAAGTAATTAATTATTCATATAGAATTAGTAAACTAAACTTTATATGGAAAAAGAAGATGGAAGAAAGCAAAAAAAATGTATCTAACCAGTTAGAAGGAGTTTCAGAGGCAATATCTAAACTGGCAAACGAGATGAATAAGAAAACTGATGAATATGAAGAAAAAAAACAAGAGATACAAACATTGCTAAATCAAAAAGAAATAAATATAAAAGATATAAGTATTAAAAAGCAAAAATCAGGAAGATATGTTGTAGATGTATGTACAGATATCTGTGATAATTTAGATGGAACCTCATGCGAAATAAAGAGAATTGGAAAGATATTGAACAAAGCATTTGATGATAAATTTATAATACAAAATCAAGAATGTGGGCTAAGAGAGAATAAAACAAAATGCAAGTTTACATATATGTTACAAGACAAATATAATATACAAATAGGTGTTGCAAAAACAACAAAAGCAGATTCACCAATTTCGGGAGACAGTAACTTACAGACAAAATTAGAAGATGGAAAATATTTGTTAGCACTAAGTGATGGAATGGGTTCAGGTCCAGAAGCAAGAAAAAGCAGTAAAATAGCAATAAAAATGTTAGAAAGATTATTGGAAGCAGGTTTTGACAAAGATATTTCAATAAAATTAATAAATTCTACATTAATAGCAAACTTGGAAGAAGACATGTATGCAACATTAGATGTAGCAATATTAGATTTGTATAAGGGAAACTTAGAATTTATAAAAAATGGAGCATGTCCAACATTTATAAAAAGAGGAAAAGAAATACAAATATTAAAATCGCTAGAACTGCCAACCGGAATAGTAGAAAATATGGACTTAGTAGTATACGACTATGACCTACAACCAGACGACCTAATAGTAATGTGCACAGATGGTGTAATAGAATCAAATACAGAATATATAAGCAAAGAATTATGGATAAAATACTTATTAGAAGACATGCAAACAACAGATGCACAAAAAATAGCAGATATAATATTATCAGAAGCAATAGATAACAATTATGGAAAACAAAAAGACGATATGACAGTAATAGTAGCAAAAATCGGGCGATT
>ERZ780185.812-NODE-812-length-16148-cov-8.002423_pt1 | contig 16148 bp, 18 predicted proteins | sample MGYA00511365_ERZ780185 | MGnify/ENA primary metagenome ERZ780185 (study PRJEB29588, sample SAMEA2151606) | human gut metagenome | biome: human gut; feature: human-associated habitat; material: faeces | place: Denmark | collected 2008/2010 ...
TGATTCTGGATGACACGGGCGGCAAGTACATCAATTTCAAGCTGGAATTTCCAAAAAGGAAGGTTGGTGCTGATGGCAGAAAATAAGACTTTGGAACATTTACCCGAAGTGAGGGCGGCGGTGGCTGCCCTCTCCCCGGAGGAACGGGAGGTGCTGGCGGCGGTGCAGACCTCGCCCTTCAAGCTGACAGCGCCGGAGCAGTTCAAGGAGTTTGCGGTCAACATCGACTATTTCGTATTTGAGCCCAATATCCACGATCTGAATGATCTGGGGTGGCGGTATCTGGCACAGCACATGGATATGCTGCTGCCCCCGGAACTTCTGAAAGCGATCGACCCTGTTCCGTTTGGCAAGTACGCCATGCAGGAGGAACAGGGCCATTTTACGGAACACGGATATATTTCTCTCTCCGGCGACGAGTGGAACCATGAACGCCCTGCGGAGCCGGAGAAAAAGCCCTCCATCCGGGAACGGCTGGAACAGGGCAAAAAGGAATGTGCGGAGAAAAACAAGGCGCAGCCCCATAAGGAAAAATCTGCGCCGGAACTGTAAGGAGGTGCTGATATGCCATATTACGATCACAACAAGGATTATCCCTTTGCCGCCTTTATCACCAATCTTGGGAAATATAACGAGGGCGAGCTTGTGGGCGAGTGGGTGAAGTTTCCCACCACCGCCGAGGAATTGAAGGAAGTGTTTAAGCGGATCGGAATCGGCCAGAAAGATGACTTCGGCCAGCCCTACGAGGAATGGTTCATCACGGACTATGATTGCTATGTGGATGGTCTTTACAGCAAGCTGGGCGAATACGAAAATCTGGACGAGCTGAATTATCTGGCGTTGAAGCTGGATGAAATGAGCGAAAGCGAATACGCACAGTTTCAGGCCGGTATGGAAATGGGCGACCATTGCGGCAGCCTGCAGGAGATCATCAACCTCACCGAGAATCTGGATTGCTATGAGGTCTATCCCGATATCCATGACTATGACGATCTGGGCCGCTATTACATCGAAGAACTGGACGTTATGCAGGTGCCAGAGCATTTGCAGAATTACATCGACTATGAGGCCTACGGCCGGGACGTGGTGATAGATGAAAACGGCACCTTCACGGATCAGGGCTATGTTCGTGATACGGGCGACAGCTTCCATGAGTATTATGACGGCGAGCGCGGCAGTATCCCCGACGAGTACCGGGTGATGACCTTTCAGGACGATCTTCCCGAAGAAGAAAAATCTGAGTGGGCTATGGATATCGCCTTTGACATGGACGAGTTTTTCCGTCAGAACGATCCGCAGTATGCGGCGGAGCACCCGGAGGCGCATGCTGCAAAGGAGAAACTTTACGAAAACCTGATGGCAGGGCGCATTTCCGCTCTGGATGAAAAGCTGGCGGCGCTGGGGCAAACGCAGGAGGACTATCTTCCTTCGGAGATCGAAAAATTCAAGGACGCCACGGGCTATGAGGAATTTCTTGATTTTGATCCGGCGGAGGTCAAGGCCGCTTTGGATGACCCGGAGAAGTCCCATGCGGATGAAATGCTGGCCTTTGCGGAAAAGGCAGAACGGGAGTATGCAGCGGAGGCGGCCGCCTATGTGCAGACGCCCGCCGACATTGCGGAGCAGGCGCAGGCCGTTCCGAGAGATACCTTTTCCATCTACCAACTGAAAAGCGGCAATGAAATATTGGATTACCGCTTTGAGCCGTTGGATGCCATCCGCAACAATGGCCTTTCTGTAAAGCCGGAGAACTATGAACTGGTCTACACCGCCCCGCTGACAGAGCAGGACAGTTTGGAAAGCATCTATACCCGATTTAATATCAACCACCCGGCAGACTTCAAGGGGCACTCCCTGTCCGTATCCGATATTGTGGTGCTGCATCAGGACGGGGAGAACACCGCGCATTACTGTGACCGCTTTGGCTTCTCCCAGGTGCCGGAATTTTTGCAGCCGGAACGGGCAGCGGAGGTCACGATCCCCACGCCGGATCAGATGGCGACGCAGGAGCGGATCAGCACACCCAGAGGCAGCTTTTGTGTGACCAATATGACGCGGGAACAAATGGAGGCGGCGGGATATGGGGTTCACCATCAGTCTGACGATGGGAAATATCTCATCATGGGCAACGGCACACGGGCTTTTGCTGTCCTCGCGCAGCAGCCGGAACAGGACAATCCCCTCCGCACGGCGGAAATGACGCTGGAAGATGACTACGGGATGATCGATGGCGTTATCAACAACGGCAGACGCGGCGAAGAATTGGAAAAAGCCCAGGAGTACGCAGATCGGACAACGCCGGAGAAGCCTTCCATCCGTGAGCGGTTAGAGGATGCCAAACGGGAGTGTGCTGAGCACAAGCCCCCGGAGGGCAAGAAGCCCGGCCGTGATGTGCCGGAGCATGACTGCCTATGAGCCGAAGCAAGAAGTGGCGGCTGGAATGGGCGTTCTTCCTGGGCGAGAACGGCAGGCGGCAGTATAACCATATTTGTAAAAAATGTGTTCACGGCTGCAAGCAGAGTTTTAGGGCGTGTCTGGTCGCTTGTCCGCATTACAATTCCAAACGGTCTAAAATATGTGAAGATAGGGGTGGAAAAACCGCAAAATAATTCCCTGTATCCGTATTTTCAAAGGGAGCCTTTATGATTTCTCATGTGTCGGTCTGTTTGCTGGTACATGAAGAAAAAGGCTTGATTTCAAACACTTTCTGACACATAAAACGGGAGTACAGCTTTTCGGTTCATCCGATTGGCTGTACTCCCGCTTTTTTCTTTTTGCAAAATGAAGATATTTGTAAATTGGAAAAATAACTGCTATAATTATAAAATATAAGGATATGGTTGTTTGCGTCAGGATTAGAGAAAAATGTTTGCTATGAGAGGAATCGCTTTATGGAAAAAGCAGATAATGAGATGTATGCCTTGGTAGACGAGGAATTTCTGGCGAAATTCTCCAATCAACATTTGAACTATATGAAGAAACTTTACTACTCATTCTATGCTGGCTATTGCAAAAGAATCAAACGAAAGCCATTAACTTCTGAGGATTTTTTTAAGAATATGCACCTCAGAAGATTTCAACTATACCAACTTTGTTGCCCTTATTGTGGGACAGTTTCCTTATGCATTCACGATAAGAAAGAATCTAAGACTGCTGGATATAATTTTTGCCATTCTTGTGGCCGAACATCTACGCTAAAAAATATACAAAAGCATCTGGCTCGCTTTGTTCGTATTAAACGAATGAATCGTATTAGTATTCAGGCAGTTGCGGAACATCGACCTGAAACAGAGAAGTGGCTATTGGCGTATGACTGCTATCAAATCGAAATAATTGAACTGGCATCTATTATCGAGGTTCTATTTAGGGATTATTTTGAGGCCTTACTCTTCATAAGTTGTGAATCTAAAAAAGATAGCTTCTTGGAAAAAATTGTTCGCAAGTATACTGGGAACGACTTTATGAATATTGAAAAAACAAATGATATCTACAAAAAGGCATTTGGAATTGAAATACGAAAGAATTTGAACGCTGAAACTTGGGATGATTTACTGGATATTGTGAACCTTCGGAACATGATAGTACATAATAACGGACAAGTAGACAAGCGCTTTGAGTCCACATCTACGTTCAGAAGATGGAAAGATCGAGTAGACATCCCGCTCATTAAAATAGAAGATGAAGATATTGCTAAACTGCTTTCAAGTGTTATTGATGCTGTTACAATCATTTCAAATCTATATCTAAAAGAATACTATCAAAGACGAAACCGAGTGATAGCAAACTACTACTTTAACAAAGAAAATGCATATGATTTTTTTGCGGACACGGAATGATTAAGAAACCGGAGGGTATTATCCCTCCGGTTTGTGTTTTAAGTGTAGTCATCCAACTATCAATCTCCACACCGTCAGCGGCACATACCACACCGCCACGATCAGCCGCCAGACCAGAACGAAACCGCCGATGATCCCGGCCAGAATAAAGTTCAGCGCGAACAAGGCAATCCCACTGCCCAGGGAGCCGCCGCCTGGTATGATCCAGAGGCGCAGCCGCCAGATGCCGAACGGCAGCCCGCAGAGTATCCATAACCATAGGTAGTCCAGCTCACCGGTTTTCACGCAAGCGGACCGGAAGATGCAGTACAGCAGCGCGGCGGCCGCCACGGGCAGGATCGTCTTGCAAAAGAAATCCTTTATTGCTTCGCCTCTCGTCATAGGCTCGCCTCCTTTGATATGTCTATATCGTTATTATATTTGATGTTCTGACAAAAGCCCAGAATAAAACGCAGAAAACGGATTTATTCCAGCTCCACATTCTTTTTCCGCTCCTGCTCCGGCTGCGGCGGGGAAAGAAAATCCTCCACATTCTGACGCATGGCAGCATAGTCCTGTTCTTTCCGCTGGGCTTTCTGCAATTCAGCTTTTAGAATGGCTTTTCTTGCGTTGAGCTCGTCTATTTCGGCCTGCATCCGCTCTGTGGCAGGCAGCGGAACCGCACCCAGCCGCTTACACTCCCTGGCGGCGGCTTCAAAAAGGATGATCTCGCTCTCATGCCCTCGCAGAAACTTTTCCTTATCCCTGGACGCCTTATAGCGGTCATAGATTGGCTTGAGCTGGCGGTAGGCGGCGACGTGCTTCATCTTCAAGGCCAGCTCGTCGATTTTCGCCCCGGTATCCCGAAGGTCCGCTTTCAGCCGGGCAGCGGAGGCGGATGCCACCTCGCACCGATCCAACAATTCTTCATAACTGCCGATACCATGCTCCGTCAAAAAGTTGGAGGTATCCGCGATCCGTTTCAGATTTTCGATGGTCGCCCAGCGGCAATAGCCTGCACTCTGCTGCGTCTTGATGTTGTTCTGGATATCAATGAGCAGACTGATCTTTCCATTCTGCTGTTTCGGTTGGCGGGAAGGTCTGGCGCGTCCGGCAATCCGGGCGGCAAGGGCTTCTTCGGTGTAGTCCATCCCCAAGGTTTTCAGACGGGTAAACCGTTCCTGATCCGGCGCTCTGGCGGAGATATATTTGCCACGCTTGATCTCATAGCCTTCTCTCTGCAGGCGGCGAAGCAGTTCTTCCAGGTTGGAACAGGCTGGCAGGAGCCGGTCAATAGCAGCTTTCAGCTTCGCCTTATAACTGGTGCCGTTTTGCGTGGTCTGATGTTCAATATAGCTTTTGCCCTTGTCCTGTCCGGGGATGATGACGGACAGACCGTGTTCTTTGCAAAGCCTGTCCGAAGTGCGGCGGATGAAGTGATAGCTCCGCTTATTGGAGTGATAGTGCTTGTGATCCTGAAAGCTGACCGCATTGAAAATCAAGTGGTTATGAACATGATCTTTGTCTATGTGGGTGGTAAGTACAAATTCATACTTGCCGCCCAAGATTTCTTTTGCAAGTTCCATGCCTATTTCATGGGCCTGTTCCGGCGTAACCTCCCCAGGCTGAAAGGCTTGGATCAGGTGTCGGCCCAGGTTCGTTCCCTTGTCGATGGCATGGTGGCGGGTCCAGGCAAATTCGATATCCGCAGTTTCGACGGAGCAGCCATAGGCGGATACCAGGAGCTTCCCGTCTGTTTTCTCCGGGTTGCAGATATAGTCAATGGCTGCTTTCAGCGTTGACTTGATAGGATGTGTCTTTGTAACTGCCATATCTCGTCCAGCCTTTCCCGTATCTCGTCCATGTCGGCCTGATACGCAGGACCTCCGGCGTTGATCCGCTTGGCGATCTGATTGATGTTCCGGCCGATGGCGGAAAGCTCTTTGGTGAACGCCTTGATATCTGCGGTATCTGTATAGATGATATACCCGTCAATCGCCATCTTGCGGAGATAGGCACCGATCCGCTGGGTGGGGAGCTGAGCCATCTTCTGTTCAATCAAAGCCCGTTCCTCCGCCGTCACCGGGCAGCGAAGAACGATGGGCCGTTTCCTGTTCGCCATAGCGGATACCTCCGTTTCTCATAAGGGTTTGGGATATCCCAACAAGCAGTTTTCTCTTTTCGGGCAAGGGACCTGAAAAGAAGAAAAATCCGCAAGTGTGGCTACACTTGCTGTGCTTGCTGACTACTTCGTACCCCCGTATTCCTTCCGCTACCCATACTACAATCTGAATGGGGCCTTTTGGCCACATCTGCGGATTTTGCAAAAGAAAAACGCCATGAACTACCTGTTCATAGCGTTCCTTATACCGTATTCAATTTTCTCCCTCGCTGTCTGCTCTTGCATCCAGTAGCGCTTGCGCCGTTGCCGTAAGGATTTTGATTTCCGCATCCGTCAGCTCGTCCAACAGCGTTTCAAACTGCATACGCTCCGTAGACTTGCCCTCCATAGCTTCGCCATGAAGAATCTGATCCACGGAGATATGATACCGGGACATCAGCTCTAAGAATACCTGTACGCTGGGATGCTGTCCCTTATTCTCGATGTTGGCGAGATAGCGCGGCGAAATAAACAGCGCATCAGCTGCCTTATTCCGGGATTCTTTCTGCTTTGTGCGCCCGGCTTTGATTGCTGCGCCATACGGCTTGAAGTCGATTTTCGCAACAGGCCGCCTATCTTTCTTCGTTCTTTTAGACATATCCATTCACCCTACTACATTCTACTGTTCACCTCGTTTTCAAGGATATGCCCTATTAGTTCATTGTGTTAGCTTAAATACTTCCTATTATTCACATTCGGTCTATTGCTATTATTCGTTTGACCGTATATAATATATCATGGTAGGTTTTGAACAGAAAGGACGGGTGCTTGTATGGAATATGTATCTTGTGCGGAAGTGGCGGCAAAATGGGGCATTTCCGAAAGACGGGTGCAGAAACTTTGCGAGGGTGAGCGCATACCCGGCGCGGTAAAGTTCAGCCGCATTTGGTTGATACCCAAAGACGCGGAAAAGCCTGTTGACGGGCGGCGTAAAATCTTGGCTTAGGAAAATCTTAATATTTTATCATGCAAGAAATAATAAACGGAAACCTTTATGCTGATATAATGTAAAAATACCCTCTTTGGAAAGGATTAAGGATATGTCAGAAAAAATATTGATTGTCGATGATGAAGTCGAAATTGCGGATTTGATAGAAGTCTATCTAAAAAACGAAAACTATACCGTATGCAAGTTCTATACGGCAACGGAAGCACTGGAATGTATCAATACGACCATACTTGACCTTGCCATTTTGGATATTATGCTTCCCGACATCAACGGGTTTACCCTATGCCAAAAGATTAGAGAACGCTATACTTACCCTGTCATCATGTTGACAGCGAAAGATGCGGAAACGGATAAAATCACTGGTCTTACCCTTGGCGCAGATGATTATATTACAAAGCCATTCCGCCCTCTTGAAATGGTCGCACGGGTAAAATCGCAATTAAGACGGTATAAAAAGTATAATGTTGCCCTTCCAGAGGAAAAGCAACATATTATTCTATATTCTGATCTAACGCTGGATATAAAGAAACATGAGTGTCGGGTAAATGATAAGCCGATCTCATTGACACCTACCGAGTTTTCTATTTTGCAAATCCTTTTAGAGAATAAGGGGATTGTTATTAGTGGAGAGGAGTTATTCCACAGGATATGGAAAGACAAGTATTACACGAAATCAAACAATACGATTACCGTCCATATCCGACGCTTACGGGAAAAATTAGGTGATACTTTGGAAAATCCAAAATATATTAAAACCATTTGGGGAGTGGGGTATAAAATTGAAGAAAAATAAACAAGATGATTTTTCTGTATTCCAACGAAAGATTGCCATTTGTTTTTTTGGAAGCGCGGTCCTGTCTGTCCTAATTGTAGTGGCAATATACTTGTTCCTTTGGAAAAGCAGATTGGGCGATTTCATTGTATATCTCTTAGAGTTCTTTCTGCAAATGAAGCATGAAGAAGCGTTTTTAATCTATCATAACAGTTTTAGGGGATATAAAGAAATCTATTTCACGGTCGCAATTATCACTATTTTCTTGCTGCTGCTTCTCTTCTTGTTCCGCTGGATTACCCGCTACTTTAAGCAAATCAACGGAGGAATTGACAACCTTTTAGAAGATGATGAAAGCAAGATTTGTCTTTCAAGAGAAATGCTACCGTTTGAATGTAAGTTAAACACCGTGAAACGAAATCTTAGACAGCAAAAAGAAGCAACCGCTCTTGCCGAGCAGAGGAAGGATGAACTTGTTATGTACCTTGCTCATGACATTCGTACCCCGCTAACCTCGGTAATCGGCTATTTAAGCCTTTTAGAGGAAGACCCCGATATGACGGTATCTGACCGTGCTAAAAATGTTCATATCGCTTTAGAGAAAGCATACCGTCTGGATAAAATGGTCAATGAATTTTTTGAAATCACGCGCTATCATTCAAAGCAAATCAAGCTATCAAAGCAAAATATCGACTTGTATTATATGCTGGTACAACTGCGTGATGAACTCCTGCCGACATTTACGGTGCAGAATAATTCCATTGAACTTGATTTTGATGAAAACACAACCATATATGCAGACCCCGAAAAGTTAGCCCGTGTATTCAGCAATATCTTGAAAAATGCAGTAACATATAGTTACCCCAACACAAAAATCATTGTTTCTGTTGAGAATACAGAAAAGCATATTGCTATTCTGTTTCAAAATCAAGGCGAAACCATTCCTGCCGAAAAGCTTTCGTCCTTATTTGATAAATTTTATCGCTTAGACGAAGCACGTATTTCTGATACAGGCGGGACAGGTTTAGGTCTTGCAATCGCAAAAGAAATCGTATTGCTACATGGCGGTACGATTGAGGCAAAAAGTGAAAATGAAACCATTACATTTTCTGTTATCCTACCTGTATCTTAGAATTATCTTAGGAATTAAGCAACCTAATAGTCAAGTTCTAAACGCCTCTTTACGGTAAACTGTTTGCTGTAGGGGGCGTTTTTAATGCCCTAAAATCTTAGGAAAGGACATGGAAGTTTATGGATGAAAGAAATGATAAACAGCACGAAAGGTATGGACGGGTGAGGAAAAGAAAAACAAACCGAACGATTATCCTTATCCTCACCTTTTCCATCATAATGATTGCAATCGCTATTTTGGGGAGCCTACTCCTTAAAGGCTCTGAAGAACACGTAATACTCAATCCCGCGGATACACAACCGGGTCTAACGCTTGATGACGATATATCATCGGGAATTGAGGAAAGCGGCAAGCCGAAATCCTCAACTGATGATACAGAATGGAATTTGACTTTAGTAAATAAATAGAACACTATCCCCGAAAATTATAAAATAAACCTTGTGGAATTTCCCGGCGGTGAAAAAGTTGACGAACGTATTTATGAGCCGCTTATGGAAATGCTGGAAGCAGCAAAAGAAGGAAACTGGGATCAGCTTCCTATGGTAGTGTCCGGCTACCGCACACAGGAAAAGCAGCAGCAATTATACGATGAAAAAATTGCTAAATATAAGCAAGAGGGATATTCAAATGAAGAAGCTGTTGAACAGGCTGAACAATGGGTTGCTGTTCCCGGATATAGCGAACACCAGCTTGGTATGGCAGTAGACATCAACGGTGCTACTTATGACCTTTATTTTTGGCTTCAAGAAAACAGCTATAAATATGGCTTCATTTTCCGCTATCCCGGTGCTAAAACCGATATTACTGGTACAGCCGAGGAAGTATGGCATTACCGATATGTTGGAGTAGAAGCAGCAACCGAAATGTACGAACAGGGGCTTTGCTTAGAAGAATATCTTGATAGAGCAGAAAAGAAATCGAAGCCGCCGCTTCTTTGTGTTCCATACAAATGAATGACGACTTATTAAGATTACGGCGGTATCTTGGAGGTATCGCCGTGTTTCTTCCTTTACGACACAAATCGACGTATTATAGTCTGTTAAAAAAAGCCATTATCCGCCAGCGGGATATTTTGGCTATGTGTATGAACTGTCAGTACATCTAAATATTGCTCACAATTCCTTTGCGCTCGTCCGCGTCTTGCGGGCGGGCGCATTTTGTTGTACGCCCGCCATGGGCAATAGCTTGGTGGTGAAAGTCCACTACACGCTTGGTAGTAGGAAGTGTTAGCCGAACGGCAAGGGTGTCCATCGTGAGGTGGAATCTGAAGGAAGCCGCAGGCAAAGTTCTGAGCCGACGAACAGAAATCGCATACAAGGCGGGGCAGAGCGGACGAGACTGCAACACAAGTCAAAGTCCCATACTACCCGGACTCTGCCACGTAAATGCGGCGGCTACATGGAATGAAGGCTATTGTACCTTATGCGGGGAGATCTGTGGGGAACGCATCGCAAGATGTAACCCATGCTGCAAGGCATGGCTGAACCCACAGAAGTCAGTCTGGACCATAGTACCAGAGAAGTCGGTGAAAGTCGACAGAGGGAAGGGTCTGGCGGTTGCTGGTAATACAGCATGCCAGGAATCGGGCGTGTTGAAAGCAGTTGCTCGAAAGAGGATATCTGCCAGAGGATAGGTGAGTGACCGAAGGTATGGCAGAATCGCGGAGCGTCCTGATATCCAACTAAACGTGCTGCTAAGTACCAACAACTGAACCGCCGCTTGCGGAACCGCATGAGCGGTGGTGTGGGAGGACGGGGGTTAGTCACCCCCTCCTACCCGATTCCCATATTGTGAGGTTAGTCCTCTGCTTTTTCGACTTCCGTTATCTCCCTTGCTGTTGCGGTTACAATCCGTATGCCTTTATCGCTCATACCGTCCAGCAGCGCGTCAAGCTGCCGCCGCCCGGTGGATTTCTCCGCATTGCTGTTCGGGAAGAAAAATTGATCTACCGAAATATGATACCGGGTTACAAGGTCATAGAATACCTGTAAACTCGGCTGTTGTCCCTTGTTCTCGATATTCGCAAGGTAGCGCGGGGAAATATATAACTCGTCGCTTACCTTTTTGCGGCTCTCGCCGTATTCATTTCTCGCGGCTTTTATAGCTGCCCCGAAAGCCTTAAAGTCGTACAATGGTACGGGTCTTTTTGCCATTTTCATTCACCCTGTTACATTTTACAGTTCACCTTTCTTTTTGGATATGTCCACACAATTCATATCATTAGGTTAAATACTTCCTGTTGTGTATTGACAGTAGACTGATTTTCTGATAAAATAAAATTTATGTAAAAGGAGGCGGCGTTTATGTTGCATAGCATGCGTATTAGATAAGCATTGAAAAAAAGGATTTTCCCATTTTCAACATGGGCTTTTTTGTCATGCTTATTTTGCGGATGCTATACAAAAAACTAACGACGTATAGATATAGTATAGACATAGTGCAAGCTATGCCTTAGTTTTGTTGTACTGCTCTGTGCATTATAAATGCAGGTCAATGCTCATGTTGAGGATTGACCTGCATTTTTTTGTGTAAAAAGGACGAGTGAAATATAATGCTTAAAAAATATTGGATAAAATGTCCGATTTGTAACGGAAAGACGAGAGTTCAAGTATTTCATAATACTGTATTAAAAGATTTTCCTCTTTTCTGCCCTAAATGCAAATTGACGCATATCATTGATGTAGAAAAATTAGAGATTGTAATCAAAAATACAGAAAAACAAACTTTTATTATTTAGAAGAAAGGATATAAAAATGAAACGTTTACCTAAATATACGCCTGCGGAAGTACGGAATGATCCATACGGATTTACTTACAAAGAAATGTCGGAAGTTATTGGCGAGAATGAAGCAAAAGCCTTATATGAAGAATTATATAAGCAATTACCACGCAAAAAAAATCTATCAATGTTGGTAAAAAATATTTGCAAAAGCAGTGATACTGAAAAGTATGTTTACGAACTGAAAGACAACAAATACATTGAAACGGTTTTTATCAAGCGGCGAGATGGTGGAACTGTTTGCGTGAGCACACAAGTCGGTTGTCCTGTTGGTTGTATTTTTTGTGAGTCCGGGCGAAATGGCTTTGTTCGTAATCTAACATCGTCAGAAATCGTACAACAGATTATATTGTTGCGTCGAAAAGTAAACCGTATCGTTTTTATGGGTATGGGAGAGCCTTTATTCAATTATGACAACTTGATAAAAGCAATCCATATTCTCCGAGATAGATATGGGCTCAACTTTCCAACCGACGGCATTACCATATCAACAGTTGGTCCGGTCGATCAATTAAAAAAATTGCGCGAGGAACATCTTAAAATTCAGTTGACAATATCTTTACACGCAGCAACACAATCTGCAAGAAATCGTATTATTCCTCACATGCGCATATATGCTATTGAAGATGTTGTTAAGCAAGCCTTATCCTATTCTGAAAGGCATAATCGCAAAATTGTCTTTGCGTATTTGCTTTTACCGGGTATAAATGACCGGCCCTCAGATGTAAGACAACTTGCAAAATGGTTTCGGGGCAAAAAAGTTATGATTAACGTGTTACAATACAACCCAACAAGCAATTCAAGAATTAAAGCACCACAGAAACGGGAAATAGTTGCATTCAAACATCAATTAGAGCAAGCAGGACTTGAAGTTACTATGAGAGTTTCTCATGGCAGAGAGATTAACGCGGCTTGTGGACAGTTAGCTAACACATATAATAAATTCAAAAAAAATGATTAAAAGTGCCAGACGCATAGACGCAGAGCCGATAACGCATTAGGTCAAAAAACCTATGTGTTATCGGCTTTTTTATTTAATATTGCGCAAAAGCCGCTGTTCCCTATTATAGAATGGATTGCGGGTAGTGTATTAAAGTCGCCCTTTTTTAAGGATACGGCGGTATCGGGGAGGTATCGCCGTGTCCATTTTTATTTACTGTAACCCGCCTAATGCTTTGCGGTCAAAAAAAGCTATGCTCCGCAAGCGGGATATTCCGGCTATGAATGTGAACTGTCAATACATTTAGCTACTGCTTACATTTCCTTTGCGCCCGTCCGCGTCTTGCGGACGGGCGCATTTTGCTTTTTTCAACTTTTTTCTGAAAAGCGCACTCAAGAGCCATCTCCCGAACGGGTACGGAGCGAAAGGGGCAGAGAGGACAAGCCCTTAACTCCCGTCCTCTACTCCACGCGGGAAGGAGGTGAACTCTATGGAGCTATCTTCTTCCGACAAGGAAAGAATACAACATCAGTACGACGCATTAGCAAAGAAAACTTTGGTCGGCGAAGCGAAAAGCCACCGCCGCACTCTTGCGAAACGCGCAGCACGCGAAGTTACTTTTTCGGATTTGAGCGAAAGCGAACTCGCGCAGCTTTTCACAACGGACGAATACGAAAGCGATTATTTCCGTTTTCAAGTGTCCGGCTTTGATGTACTCGTCAAAAATGAACTGCTTGCCGAAGCCCTTAACGCTTTGCCCGAAAGGAAACGCGACATTATCCTTTTGTCCTACTTCTTGGATATGAGCGACGCGGAAATTGGCGAACTGCTGAATGTTGTACGCACGACGGTTTTCCGGCACAGGAAATCCGCGCTTGCGAAAATCAAACAGTATTTGGAGGGAAAAGCAGATGATGAATACCGTTAGGAAGTCTGAAAATCTGTTGCCGTTCCCTGTCATTTCCGCAGCGGCAAACGGCGACACAACCGCCATGTGCGCGATCTTGAAGCACTACGAGGGTTACATAGCGAAACTTTGTACCCGCACGCTGAAAGACGACGCGGGCAATACCTATTCCTATGTGGACGAGGAAATGCGTAACAGGCTGCAAGTGCGCCTTATTACCCGCACCCTTGCTTTTCATGTAGGATAATCTTTTAGCCCATGCGGGGAGCGTGTCCCCTTTCCACGCTTCCCGTTATGGGCTATTTGTCGTTCCGCAAAAGCATATCCGCTGTTGATGTGCTTTTGCAGGCCGACAAAGCCTATTGTTCTTTGACAAAGAAAGCGGCCTTTGGTGCGCAGCATAACAGGCAAACGGGTACATTCCGTCTGTACCGAGCCAGTCGGCGGGTACGCCATGACAGCTTTTCCCCATAGGGGAAAAGCCGAGCGAGAACTACCGCGCCGTAAAACAGGTTTAGCAGCTTGTGGGCGACGACATACAAGGCGGCACAATGATACTCCCGCGTTGAACACCCTCAAAGTATTGCGCGGCGCACCCATAAGCATGGGCCGGGGTGAAACTCCCGTGAGGTTGCAGCTAACAACCGCCCGTTTTTGCCTTTTGACGAATATAGTTTATCCATACAGGAAAAGGAGGTTTTTCTAATGGATAAAAAACAGACAATTACAACCGAACGCAAAATAGGGAAAATCACCTATCTTGTTCAAGCGTTGCCGAGTGAAAAGGCAACCGATACAATCCATAAAAAGATTGAGAAACTCATTGTAAAGGATTTGCAGAAAAAGCCCGGAAATCCGGGATTTTTAGCGTCCGAGTAGTGCATTAGGCGGCGGGATATGGTATAATGATAGCAACACATTATACCTGTTTATTCGGCTGTCGGAAAGGAGGACTAATGTTACAGTCGAATAAAATCACCGCCCTTTACTGCCGTTTAAGTCAAGAGGATATGCAAGCCGGAGAAAGCGGAAGCATACAGCACCAAAAAATGATACTTCAACGCTATGCGGACGAACACCATTTTTTGAACACAAAGTTTTTTGTGGACGACGGATTTTCCGGCGTGAGTTTTGAGCGCGAGGGGCTGCAAGCGATGTTGCAGGAAGTGGAAGCCGGACGAGTGGCGACGGTCATTACCAAAGACCTTTCCCGTCTTGGCAGAAACTATCTGAAAACGGGCGAACTCATAGAGATTGTATTTCCCGAAAACGGAGTACGCTATATCGCGATCAACGACGGAGTTGACACAGCGCGGGAGGATAACGAGTTTACCCCCTTGCGGAACTGGTTTAACGAGTTTTACGCCCGCGACACAAGCAAGAAAATCCGCGCAGTTAAACAGGCACAGGCGCAAAAAGGCGAGCGCGTCAACGGGGAATATCCATACGGCTATATCCCAGACCCGAACAACCGCCACCACCTTATACCCGACCCGGAAACCGCGCCGATTGTCAAACAGGTTTTCGCTATGTTTGTTAGCGGCGTGCGTATGTGCGAAATCCAAAAATGGCTTGCGGAAAACAAAGTCTTGACGATTGGAGCGTTGCGCTATCAGCGTACAGGACAGGCGCGGTATCAGCGGGCAATGATCGCCCCCTATACTTGGCCGGACAAAACGCTCTATGACATATTAGCAAGGCAGGAATATTTAGGGCATACCATAACCGCGAAAACTCACAAGGTATCCTACAAGTCGAAAAAGACCCGGAAGAACGAAGAAGAACAACGCTATTTCTTCCCAAACACCCATGAGCCGCTTGTTGACGAGGAAACCTTTGAACTTGCGCAAAAGCGGATTGCTACCCGCCACCGCCCGACAAAAGCAGCGGAGATTGATATTTTTTCCGGCTTGCTGTTTTGCGCTGGTTGCAGACATAAGATGTATTACCAACAGGGCGTAAATATCGAGCCGCGCAAGTTTTCCTATTCTTGCGGCGCATGGCGCAACAGGGCAAGGACAGGCAGCGAGTGTACCTCTCATTATATCCGCAAAAACGTACTTCTTGATTTAGTGCTGGAAGATATGCGGCGGGTTTTGCGGTATGTTAAGGAACACGAACAGGACTTTATCTGTAAAGCTACCGAGTACGGCGACATGGAAGCGAGAAAGGCATTAGCGCAGCAGCAAAAGGAACTTTTCAAAGCACAGGCGCGTATGACCGAACTTGACACGCTTTTCCGCAAGCTGTATGAGGACAACGCATTAGGCAGACTGACAGATGAACGGTTTGTGTTTCTAACTTCCGGCTATGAGGACGAAAAGAAATCCCTTGCCGCAAGGATAGACGAGTTACAACAGCAGATCGCAACCGTTACCGAGCGAAAAAGGGATATATCAAGGTTTATTCAGATTGTCGGGAAATACAGCGACATACAGGAATTGACCTATGAAAACGTCCATGAGTTTATCGACCGTATTTTGATACATGAATTAGACCGGGAAACCAACACCCGGAAAATCGAAATCCATTATAGCTTTGTCGGACAGGTTGATACCGAGCAGGAGCCGACGCAAGTTGTCAACCATGACCGCCGCAACATGGTAGATGTAAAAAGTATCGCTATCTAACCCCAGCAAATGTCAGCCCCGTTATTTTATCCGTTTCCTCAATTTTAGCCGTTAGCATTATGA
>ERZ780185.846-NODE-846-length-15575-cov-1.591946_pt1 | contig 15575 bp, 13 predicted proteins | sample MGYA00511365_ERZ780185 | MGnify/ENA primary metagenome ERZ780185 (study PRJEB29588, sample SAMEA2151606) | human gut metagenome | biome: human gut; feature: human-associated habitat; material: faeces | place: Denmark | collected 2008/2010 ...
TATGGAGAAGGCTGGTGCAGTATTTTGTAAAAGAGCTAAGCTTAGTGCTGATTTAACTATTGGAGATTATTGGATACATGAATAATTATAAATATGATAAAATTAATTAAATTTGGAGCATCATGGTGCGGTCCTTGCCGTGCCATGATGCCTATTCTTGAAGAACTCAAAAATAAAATAGAAATAGAAGATATTGATGTGGATGAAGTGGATCCTATTGTGTTAACTAACTATAAAATTAGAAATATTCCTGTACTTATTTTACTACAGGATAATAAGGAAGTTTGGAGGCATGTAGGAAGTATTTCTAAAGTAGAATTAGAAGATAAAATTAAAGAATATGAGGCTAATTAAATCATCTTTTGAAATACTTGAACAGGAATCAGGTATTCAGGGAATATATAAGCAAATTGAAAGAGCAGGGAGAACGTGCTACAAATCAGAGGATCGTATTACAGAGGATTCTGCAGAGAAGTTTGTTAATATGATTAAGGATAGACAGCACACAGCTATGCTAGAACATGGTACTGTATATTTAACATTTGAAGGTTTAGGAGAAGCATACATTACACTTGTAAGTAAATATAAAAGTAATAAATATTCATTAGTTAATGAATATAAAAACTATAACTGTAGAGGACTAAATAGCGATCCATATATTAATAAATCTTTTATTACAACTAATTATAGAGTATTGTATGAAAATAACTGGCTTGACGATCTAAAATATCTTTGCGAACCTACTGAATATCATGAAAAACGAATTACAGTAAAGTTTATTTGTGATCGTGGTGTATCTCACGAACTTGTAAGACACAGAGTATTTTCATTTGCTCAGGAAAGCACCCGTCAGATGGCGGCATAATAGAGTAATCTATTATGAAAATCCAGTGAACTGCTGGAAGGCTAAAATTTATAAAAAGTTATAAATCATGCTAATCAGCAGCCAAGCCAGAGGTTAACAACTCTGGAAGGTTCAGAGACTAATTGATGAAACTATGTCTAAAATAATTTTTGAATGTCCTGTATTACAGGAATTTTGGGACAAATATATAGCCAATAGAGATTGGAATAAAACTTGTAAAGAGATTAGTACAATTCTTGATGGCTTAGAGTATTTTAGTGTAGAATATAATTCAAACACGAGTGCTGGGCATCCTGTAGAGGATGATGATATAGTCCGATACTCTTCTGAAAAGAAGAGAATTAAGGATAAAGAGCCTTAATATAACAAATGTATTGTAACTATAGTAAAGATAAGTTTGGAAAAGAACTTACTTTTATTATTCCTTGTTGGTTAGATATTCCAGAAGGGCAGAGTTATTGGTATGATGGTTTTGGATATCGTGTAGGAGCTGATATACGGAATCAAAACTTTGGATACATTGAAAAGTCTTCAAATTATAATAATTTTCTGTATGCATTAGAAAATGCAGAAAAGTCTTATCTTCTTTTACTAGATGAAGGCTGGACTCCACAACAAGCTCGTTCAATCCTCCCGAATTCTCTTAAAACAGAACTAATTATGACTGGAACTGTTGAACAATGGAAAGGGTTTTTCAAACTACGATGTGATAAAGCTGCACATCCCCAAGCTCGCGAACTAGCTGTTCCTTTAAAAGAGGAATTCATAAAAAGAAACTTAATAAATAGTTAATATATGGAAGAAATTTGTGGAGATAATAGGTTCGAAATAATTGCTAAAGCTAAAGAAGATATAATGTCAAGTACTAATATTAAATCATCTTCAGATGAGATGAAAGTACTTGATAATTTTCTATTTAGATGTTGGCAAATGGGATGGTTAAATAAATATGAATAATGACTAGATTAGAATTTTCAGAAATGTATCCATATACTGTAGATGGTTCCCAAAGAAGTGCAATTTTTGGGGAAAAGAAAGCACTTCTTGTTAAAATTTTACAGCAAGGATCTCCAGTATATCAAGATACTTTTTATTATGGCCATGCAGAAAAATCAGACCACTTTAAGGAAGTAACAGTTGATGATATTGACAATATAGCTGGATGGAGAGATTGCCATTATTACACCCTATATACAGATAAACAAGGTAATAGTGCTTGGATTTTATCAGGGGGAAGATACGATTAATATGCCTAGAAATGTAATAATGTTTGAAGTAGATGAATGGGATAATTTAGTATCATCTACTTATGGAAGAGTCTATAACTTTCAACAACAAAATGGTTGTAAAGACCGAGGAATTTACTATTTCACAGTACCTATTGAAGATTATTATATAGAGGATTATGAAAGAGAAGAAATTCCAGAAGAAGTTAATGGAGAAATAAAAGGAGTAAGTTTCAAAGCATGGTTAGAACGAGATCCTAATACTCCTAACTTTTTAGAAAAATATAGGCATGAATTGTTTTGGGATAGAAACTTTTATCCTCATGTTAGTATGATCATTAAAGATCTTGAGAACAAAGGAATTTTAAAAGAAGGTAAGTATATAATTAATATTGATTGGTAATGTTTAAGTATCATATTTTTAGAGTATTTGATTACAAAGGAGGAGAATTATGTACCACTTTGAATCTTGATTATGAATCAGCTTTGGCTGAATATTGCTCCTTTATTGTAGATAAAATAATTGATTATATGGAGGACAATGATTGTAAAAACTTTAGAATAACTGAAAAGGAAGTTACAAATGTTATAGAAGATACTTTTTCTATTTACGCTGGAGGTGACCATGTGGTCTTAAAAGTATATCAATCATCTAACGATGGTAAGCTAAGGAGGTATGATTTTCCTATGAATGCCATTGTAGACTACGTTAACATGGAGATAAATAAATATGGATCTGATTAAAGCTTGTAAACAACTTGTAGTTAAAGATCCTTTTTATGGTTTATTTCTATTATCTTTAAATAAATATTATTCTAAAGATGATGCAACAGCATGAGTTGCAAGAAACGGGATTAACTATGAATTATGTGTTAATCCCGATTTTTGAAATACTTTAACTGATGATGAGCAATTAGGAGTATTAAAACATGAGCTATTGCATATTGCATTTAAACATTTGTTAATGCAAGAATCTTTTAATGATAAAGAAGTATTCAATATTGCCGCTGACGCAGAAGTAAATCAATATATTGATGTTCTTCCAAAAGATGCTATTGATATCAAAGATATTGATCCTATGCTTCCTCCGAAAGCAGGAACCAAATACTATTATGAATACCTTTATAAAGATAAGAAAGACTCTTCTGGGGGGCCGAAAAACCATAATCATTGAAAGGATTTTTCTGATTTATCAGACGCAGAAAAAACTTTAATTAACAATCAAACTGACCACATTGTAAAACAGGTTGCAACTCAAGTAATTAAATCTAGAGGAACTATTCCTTCCGAGCTAAAAGCATATGTGGATAAATTGTTTAAAATAAAACCTTCTATATTTAACTGGAAGGCCTATTTTAGACGACTTTTAGGATTTGCTATTGATGTCTTTGTAAAAAAGACACATCGTAAAGTATCTAAACGGTTTGAGGGAGCTGCAGGTATTAAACTAAAACATAAACATGATATTTTAGTTGCTATTGATACTTCTGGTTCCGTTAGTACTAAGGAGTTAAAAGATTTTATTAGCGAGATTTATCACATCTGGAAAGCTGGGGCAGGTGTTGATGTAATTGAGTGCGACGCTAGAATACATAGGATATATCCATTCAAAGGGACTTTTGATGGTACATTCACTGGTAGAGGAGGTACAGACTTCAAACCTGTTATTGATTACTACAATCAATGTAGAAAACAATATTCTACTTTAGTATTCTTTACAGATGGCTATGCACCTACAGATACTTTTAAAGTAATGAAGCAGATGATCTGGGTAATTACCTCTAATGGTAATAGAAATAATCATTATCCAGGTTACAGTATGTTTATCCCATCTGATAATGGAGCTGAATAAAGTTAATTTAGAAGAATTTAAAACTATATTTCAATATATTATTGAGAATAACAAACGTTTAGTGGAAGTTGGAAAAATTCCCACTGCAATCTCATTGGAAGCCGATTCAGGAATTGGAAAGACTTCTACAATTTTACAAATAGCTGAAGAACTGAATATGGGATTCATCAAATTGAATCTTTCTCAGTGTGAAGAATTGGGAGACTTAATTGGATTTCCTATAAAAGAGTATTATGTATGTTCTGATGAAGGTGAATGTCAATGAGTTTCAAGCGATTTGCTGGCATATTATCTTCAAAATGGGTACAAGGTTCAAAACTTAACTCGAATGTCTTATGCACCTCCTACGTGGATGCCAAAAGAAGATAATGAAAATGGATGTATACTTCTTCTTGATGACTATTCAAGAGCACTTCCTATGTTCTTGCAGGCGACTATGGAGCTTATTGATAGAGGTGAATATATTTCTTGGAAACTTCCAAAGAACTGTACTATAGTATTAACTTCTAATCCTGATAATGGAGACTATAATGTTAGTACTATGGATAATGCTCAGAAAACTCGATATATTAACTTTGAAATTGATTTTGATGTTAATGTGTGGGCACGTTGGGCTGAAACTGACAAATTAGATTCCCGAGCTATTAACTTTGCATTATTATATCCTGAAATATTTGAAAAAGAGGGAAATGTGCAGAAGATTAATCCAAGAAGTTATGTTACCTTCTGTAATGCTATTTCTGGTTTAAAGGATTGGAGCACCTCAGCAAATCTAGCAATGATTCTTAATATTGCTAAAGGATGTTTTACATCTAAAGAAAATATTGTTGGAAACTTATTTACTACGTTTATTGCTAATAAACTGGATAAGCTAATTGCTCCTAAAGATATGCTGTTTGAACCTTGGGATACTGTAAAAACTAAAATTAAAAGTTGTGTATATGATAGTAATGGATATCGTCCAGATATAGCTTCTGTATTATCTACACGATTACTTAATTATAGTCTTTTATATTTCGGAGAAAAGGGAGCTAAAACGGAAGTAGTTCAAGATCGATTACTTGAATTTATCAATTCTCCTGAACCTTTACTAACTGAAGACTTATTGTTTCATTTAATTAAAACGATTACTACAAAGTTTTCAGGAAGGGCAAATAAGTTAATTATGAATCCTAAAATCAGAGCTAAAATTTTACAAAATTATAATTTTATAATATGAAATTAAACGGAATTAATATTGCATTTCTCGTTCCTTATAGGAGAAATAGTGGGTCAGCAAATTTATGTAAATGGTCTTCATATCATTCAGAAAATATACATTTTTCAGTTAGAACTTCAATGGTGCTACATACCCCTGAAGAAGTAAATACTGCGCTAACTAATAAACTTACAGATCTATCGGATGTAACTAAGCTATATTTTGACTCTAGTTCAACCTATCCACGGTTCAAAATTAGGGATACAAAATTTCAAAGAGTTATTAAGGTAGCAAGATGTGATGCTGCTATAATTCCAGATTCTCTTAACTATTATCCTAGTAGTGGAGAGTATTATTTATTTGAATATGTTAAAGAGGATCAAACTAAAATAATTTACAGTATTTGTCCAAAATTGTTTAAAGATAATGATTCATTTATTTATAATGATGTTTGCTCTCAGGGAACAGACTTTATAGATGGCGTCAAAACTATAAATACCTTACCTAAAGGTTCCACTTTGATTTATAGTGGAAAGTTAGTATTTTGTGATGAAACCTATGCAGAAACAATTGATAATATAGTTTCTGTATATCCAAAATATGCAAAAGAAAGTACTCTAGATAAACTAGTTAATGGCACATTGGAAAAGATTACCGAAGAAAGTATCTTGTCATTAAATGATATGCTAGCATCAACCGATGATACTACTGTAGAACTGGGATTAAAAATTTTACAAGGAATGAATGTTACAGAAAGCCCTGCTGCAGTAACATGTTTATTATATGGGAATTTCGATAATATATTTAAGAATAAAGCCATGAGAACAACAGGAGTATCTCAAGTTTTTAAGTCCTTAAATGTAGATACAAGATATGTTTCTCATGATCCCATTACTGGAATAGCTAGAGCGTTAGAGTCAAACACTTGGAAAAATGCAACATCTGAGGATAAATCTTTAACATATACTTTATGTAGGGGCATCCTTTCTAATTTTTATAGAGAAAAAGATAGACAAGTTATGGATACTCTTCATAATCTCCCATTTAAAATCAAAACACATGTCGACTAGGAATATTCTATGTATAGCTGGTTTAAAGGGAAGTGGTAAGGATGAGAGTGCTAAAATGCTTCAATTTTGTTTGAATTCTCCAAGATGAATGCAAACATATTGAATGTATAAACATTGCAATATCTTTACAGAGGGAAAGTTTAAGATTTGTAGATTTGCTGATACTTTAAAATGCCTTCTTTCAATACTCCTTAATGTTAGTGTTGAAAGATTTGAAGATAGACAATTTAAAGAGGACTATTACGTAGATTTCAGTACTTTAACAATTCATCATAAGAATTTTGTAGAAAGAGAAAAAATTCTAGTAGATAATAAGTTTTCAAAGTTAGCCAAGGATCTTAATCCTTCTTTAACTGAAGATTACTGACTTTCTATTAGGCAGGTTTTGCAATACTTTGGAACTGAAATAATGAGATATTATTTTGGGGATAAATTATGGATTTTAACTACATATGAGCAAGAGTACAAAAATATGATTATCTCAGATCTGCGATTCCAGATTGAATTTGAAGAATCAAAGAAACGAGGAGGGAAAGTTATTTATATCCATAGACCAGAGTGCAAGGCAGGCTCTCATGCCTCAGAAAGAGAGCTTTTAACGTTATATGGAAATGGAGACTATGACTATCTGATTAATAATGATGGGTCATTGTCAGATTTATTTTACAAAATAAAAAATATTAGTAAATTATGCCTACAGAAATAAAACGATGTGGATATTGCGAAAGCAATAAGATTGAACATGAATTCCAGGATAATAAATATGGAAAGTATATTCGAGTTTTTAATCTTAAAGAATCAGGAAAAGGTTCTAGTTGCACTGTGTGCAATGGAGGATTAAAAAGTAAAAAATAAACAGTTAGCCCCCTATGTTGGATTCGTTCCAGCGTAGGGGGCTATTTTTTTTTATTTTTCTTTTATTGCGTTATTAATATCCTGTCTAAATGGTCTAAACATTCCAAAAGTGTTTACAGTTCCAAGTAGAGCAGCTTCGGCAAAGTTAACATCTTCAAGTTTAAATGCTGCAGCATAACTTCTAATACTATTTTGGAGGATACTTAAGAATGGAGGATTCCAATTTAACAAACCATTAGTAACAGCATTTATTACACCCATATCATCAAGAGAGCGATTAACTAAGTCAATTCCATTACGGAATCACCAGCTCCTATCTGCTATCTGGTCTTTATACTTTATTCCAGATTCTTCAGGGTCATCCAAAAGCATTATTTGTAATAACTTAGCAAAAAACAAAAACATTGTTAAATCATATAATGAAGCCTTAAAATTAGCAGCTTCAATATCATTAGACTTAATATATTTTCTTCATAAATCCGTTGTACTTAACTCGGGATCTTTACTAACCATTTGTTTAACATTTGTATATACATCCTTAAATAACTGTTGATATGTTTGAAAAATACCTTCCATTATTCTTCCTTCTCATGAATATAAAGGAATACCAGTATCTTCACTAACAATTTCTGAATTTACTCATGTACCATTAGCATCAGTAATAATCTTAATATATTTTTGATTACCTTTTACATCTACTACAGGTGTGAAATGTCCTTGGGAAGCAACAGTAGTTCTCTTTAATGTATATTGGGTTTTCTTAGCAGATAGATAGGTCATAAACTGTTTAAACAGCATTCCTTGCCATAACTTATTTCATTCTGCTTTTGTTTCAAGGTCATAATAACCAAAGGATTCATCTGCAAAAGACTTTATAGATTCCCTTTGCAGTACCGTATATGCCATTTCAAATTTGTCTCCAACCTTATATAAAGGCTCTCCAGTACGTTCACGTTCTACATTAAACTGCCTCAACATAGCTATATAGAGTCCATATTGTTTTTCATATACAGATTTAACTGAATCAGGTACAGCATGGTCTTTGTATTTTAAATAAACATCAAATCGTTTATCCTTTTCCATATCATACTTAAGTCTTTCAATTCCATCTGAATCCTTATCAATATAATGTGCATCAAAGGTTCCATCATGAATCATTTGAGCTAAAAATATAGACATACGATTCCAATAGTCAGGTGCAGTTAAAGCTCATCCAGAATATCTAGAAAATCCTCCTATAATACCATTTTTATATGATATTGTATTTTCAACCATATTTCTAAGATCCATATTAGCTAACGCATATAACTCATTTAACAACTCAATCTTAGTAATTTCAGTTATAAATTTTGGAGAATCATAAATAAGGTATTTTAGTGCTTTTCCGTAATCCTTTATTGTGAAAGCTTCTTTTCCATATCTTCTGAACATAGCATTGGAGAGGTTAGTTCAAAATCCCATTAAAACCTCTCTAGGCAGGTTAGCGAAGTGCCAAGAAAGTGCTACACTGGATGCAACAGATCTTAGTGCAGATAAAGATTTAAACATACCTCGCATTTCTTGAGGAACTAATGACTCGAAATATAAAGAAGATTTAGTTGTATCTGCAATGAATTCCATAATGTTAGAAACATCAATTCCTGTTAAATTTCCTTTTAGAGATAATGCTGCTTGCATAGCTCTAATCTGTGGAAGTATTTCATTTACATTATTTTTCTTTGCTTCTGCCATTTTATATGAAGCTAAAATTATCTCTAAATTAGTTTCAAAAGCTCCAATTTCATATTCCTGAATAAGTTTTCTTCTTTTATCCTCATTTTTTCTATCCTCAAACTCAAAAGCTAATTGATCAAATGCATCTGCTGCACTTTCTTGTTCTTTAGCTCTTTCAGAGAAAGTATCTTTGATAAAGGAATTAAATCCATAAGCAAAGTTATCATAAAACGTCTTTGCATTTAGATTTCCATTTGTAGCCAAACTAGCTAGTCTAACTCTTACTAAAGGAACCAAGAAATCATTTTCGTCTAAGTCTGCTCTTGAAGTTTTTCCAGTTATTGTTTTTAACGCAAACTTAATCATTCTTCTTTCAGCTTCACTTAAATCATTACTCATGTCCCAAGGATCTTTAAAGGTTAAATCAAAAGTATCAGGTCTATAAAGATTTCTATAAAGGCCTCCTTTTGCACCAATAAAATTACTAGTTGCTATTCCATGCCCTATAGAGTTTTCATATAAGGATTCTTCTTTACGTAATTCCCCTAATCAATTTGTATACTCATTTCTAATTTTTTGAAATGCGGTAGCCATAATATTTCTAAAATATACAATATTACTGGAGCGAATTGTATCCATGGAGTTTAACATAAAACTATCAAACCAGTTAGGAAAGCCCTTTCCAAAAAGTTTAGCATAAGTTTTTTCTTCAAACATATCTACATTCTTATAATATAAGTACATTTGTGCAACCCAAGCATAAACTTTTGTATTTTGATTTGACATATCTAAATGGTTAACATCCAATTGTGCTGTTGTTCTAATTGTTTCAAGAAGGGTTTCTAATCTATCTACTAAATCTTCAGTATTGTTGGAATCAAAATTAGAGGAAATAAACAAATCGGAATTTTCTTTTATTAATTTATACAAGGCATTTTCTCCACTTTGGTCTATCCTAAATATAGCCATAATTTGATCCGACACTTTATCAATAATTGATACAAACCGTGATTGCCCTTTATAGGGACCTTCTCGTAACGTAGTTAGGTTTGCAGACATAGGAGTGCCATTTTCATCAACAACTAATTGGGATAAAATTTCTTCAATAAAAGTAATTTCTTTTTCGTTAAAACTTTTAGATTGAGATTTAAAAGGATTAACAGCACGAATATCTCCTAATTTTAGATTTTGGAAAGCAGGTCTTTCATTTAATACTATTAAAGCTTTTAACAATGCAGCATTTCCCCTTGTAGCTTCTAGAGGCAGAATTTTTTTCTGGGCATACTGCTGCTCTAACCATTTAGCATTTGTGGTTCCTGGTTTAGCGATTAGTTCAAATAAACTTGATAGTTTTCCATTATCAGAATAATATAAAGTATCATCTAAATTTAATTCATCCAATGTAAGAATATCAATAGCATTATTAATAGTATCCACAATAGGTATAAGTCCTCTGTCAAATAAATTTTGATTATCAACAATTATATACCTATCTTGTTGATTATAATACTTATCTAATAGTGCTTTATAAAATCCTCTACGTCGGCTATTTCCTTCATAGGGAATAGAGTCTGGTAAAGTTCCTTTTAATATACTTCTAAGGCTTCCTATGAAATTATTAATCATTGCAGGACGACTCTCTTTTAACTCCTCAATATATCTATCAATTCGTTCTGAGATAGCATCCTCTCCAGATAAAGGCTCTTTTTTTCCAGTGATATCATTTACAAAATCAATTCTGCCATTTTTATATCTTATGATATTACTTTTTTCAATAATTTCCTTATTAAGTCTATACGTTTTAGCTAAAATATATTCCTCTGGCAGAATCTTTGCTATTTTTTTATCTATATTTAGCATTTCTTCTGGATCCTTATATTCAGAATATAGAACTCTTGGGATGTAATCATCTAAGTTTCTTACTACATAAGGAGCAGTTACTTCTTCGGTAATATTTTTTAATCCGTCGGAAACCAACCCACCCTTTAATTTTTATATTGGAACTAAGTAGTACTGAAGTGAATTAGTATTTATTCCAAGTTGGTTTAATACTCTTCCGTAAAAGGCCTGTTGATAAATGGCAGTTAATCGTTTTTCTTTAGCCCACTTATCATAAGGTTTCTTAGAAAACTTAATGTCATAAATTGTAGATACATCCCCATCAATTACAAATAAGTCTAATTTACCTCTAATTTTTGATTTCCCTTCAATTTCATATCCAAGATCTGCAGTTAAGTCTATTTCAGAATATATTTTGACTCCACCTCTAAGTTTTCCATCACTTCCACTATGCTGCATTAATATTGTTTGATAGACCTCATTTACATTATCTACCATCTCATCAAAGTCAATTTTAGATACAGTGAAAGCTTTAGCTTCTTCCTGTAATCAAGTTCTTTGATCTTGGTACATAGTGGAAAATCGCTTTGATATATAAGCAATTACAGAGCTATATCTCTCTTTTAGTGCATAAGGACTTAATTTTCTTTCGATTAAATTGTAGAAAATATTATGTACAAACTCACCCATTAATTGAACTCTAAAGTTTTCTTTAACAGTATTTTGCACTTTTTCTATTAAAGATTTAGAATCTTCTGAATTAAGGTCAATTTTAAATTTATTTGCAGCTAAATTAAGATAATGATCTGCTGTTTTCTCTGTAATTACAGTATTATGGAATAGTTCCTCTTTAATTGCATCAAGACGTTGATCAGTAGTAAGTCCACTTTGGAAAACTAAATTATTAATATTTAGTCCTCTTCTTTGAAGTAATTCTAGAATATAATTTTTAAACAAATCACTTTCATAGTTCTCTGCAATTACTTCTGGAGCTAATCGTTTTCCATCTTTGTTGGGCTTCGTAATAACATCAGTTACTGCTATTGTATCAGAATCTCCTTCTTCTAAACTGTCTTCATTTATAGCTAAGTTTCTGTTTTTTAAGGGAACTATTTTGGAAGTTTCTGAGAACACATCCTTTTTCGCTTTATTAATAATTTCGTCTACATAGGTTTCTGTGGTAACTCTCAATAACTCTGGATCAGTTTCTCAGTTATATTTACTTCTGTTTGCAGCTATATAATTTTTTACATCCTCTTCATTAGTAAACTCTATGACCTCTCCATCATTTACCTTTAATCTTCATTTACAATTTTCCATTATAATACACAATAAATAGTTAAGTTACCATCTTCCATTAATTTCTTAATAATATCATTAGATACCTGACTTGCAGTTTTTGAAATCTCAGAATCTTCATTATTTAAAACCTCTATACCTGAATTATCTAAGACAGTATTTATATTATCCATTATTCATTGAATATCTTCAACATTATCATATCCACTTAGTGAAGAATCGTCTGCATTAACATAAAAATCTAAAAGTGCATTTAGTAGTGTATTAATAGACTCTTGATTTCCGTTATTAGTTAGCTCCAATAAATGTTTGTCACTAACCAAAGAATTTAATATGATGGGTATTGCCACTTCTGCAAATGTAGTATTAGTTGGATATTCGCTTTTTAAATATACCTTTCCATTTTCTATATAAGGATTATTCGAATCTGTGAATAGTATAGTATCTTCAGATATAAACTCTGAAAGTGTATTGTCTAAAACAAATCTTAGTTTACTGTAACTCAATGGCTCTCGTTTCTGCAGCTCCCTCTCTATAAGCCCCTGATCTCTAATTGTATTTATTCTTACAATTATGGTATCATCGGATACGATTTCACCTAAAGAATTTTCAAAATTTTCCCCGTTATAAGTTAATTTTTGATTTGACTTAGTATATACTATATCTCCCTCATCTAATTTAAATTCTTTTAGATCACTAATGGAAATAGGAGAAATTTCTCTTGAGCCTGGCTTCATAAAATATACATCTCAAAGTTTAGCGGAATCCTTTACCGTCTCCCCTTTCAAAGTTTTCCATACTCCTTTAACTAACATATAGTGATCTTTCCCTACAGTTAATAACTCTTCATTATATTTACTTGGCACTCTTTTAATTACTTCTTGAAGACTATCATAATCACTATTGACTATCTGGGAAAACTTATCAAATATATCTAAAGAATCATCTTTAACTAGTTCATCCACTAAAGTGATAAAAGCTAGATTATCATTTTTTAACTGATTATAAACAAACATTACTTTTTCTACTATATCAAGATTAGCTTCGGAAGATATAGCCACAATCCTATTAGGACTAACAAAAAAGTTTTGAGTAATAAAAGAATTATTTTTTACTTTCAAAATATTGTAATCCGTTCCTTCTAATTCTGGATAGGTATCTGTAAGTTTATAATTTCCTATTAATGTATCTGCTAGATTGCCTGAATTTAATGTAGTATTATTTCCTAAATTATCCGCAATAAATTCATATAAATTTCCAGTTACTCTTTCCCCATTTACTATATAATCCAATTCTGAATTATTCTTCAAGTAATTAATAACTGAATTAGTAGATAACGAGATATCGGCATCAAATGACACCGATATCCCATTACTTAAATTTAATTCAACACATGCCATATTATTAGCAACTTTTTATAATTAATAATCCCCTAGTTAATGCCACATTCAACTTTCTTTCAGATGTTAATTGTTTAGCTGCACCTCTATTTAAAGCTTTGAATCGTTCATTATTTAGTGGGAATACATTTTGAGGTTTTGCTGTTGGCCCTTCACCAAAATCTTCTATATAAGAATCGTCCATAAATTCATCATCATAGTTTGATTTTCTAACTTGATAAAGTGTTTCAAAATCAGTAGCTAAGGTTTTATCTAACACAAAGTTGCGATCGTAAGTATCACCTATGAAATTGAAATATGAATTAATTAATGTATTATTCTTAATTACCTCAGTAAATAATTTACTAAAACTATCTCCTAGGATTTGATTTTTATTTACAATTAAATTATATAAAAACATATAATCTGCAACTGTATTATTAGGCCAATTATCATCATTTATATTCACAAAGGTCTCTCCAAGATCTTGAGATGTTACTATATCGTTTGCTATAAGATTAAAGTCTATAAGCATTTTCTCATAATAATCTTGATTGGTTTTTTCAATTAAATTAAACATAGGTTTATAATATCTTACAAAACCATCACCAGATGCGCTATATTTTCTATCTGCAATAAGATTATTTAAGAAAAAATTTGTTGGATATTTTAATCTCAAGCTTGGAATTAATGTTTCATTTACAAAGATAACAAAATTTTTCAAACCTATTGGGCTATTAATAGAACGTAAAATTACATCATTTAAAGGATGTGTTTCTCCCATTCTATCTACTTCCACATTTGAAGGATATTTAAAATCCAAGGATTTTATAGCTTGCACAATCATATCATCCGTCGCTATACTTCTCAATCTACTTGAAAGGGTACTTTTTGGAATAACTAATTGTTTATTAGTCATTAGCTTAGTTCTATTCATTTGCTCAATAATAGCTCTATATTTTCCAGATAAATTACCAATAGCTTTTTCTGCATTAATTGATAAAAAGTCCATTTCATAAAAATGAGGAGAAGTTTTTAATACATCAAGAACATTTATTGTAGTAGCACACTGTTGAAAAATTTTAATCATATCCTTTGCATATGATTCATTAGAAAAGAATTTCAACTTATCAAATATAAATCTTCTTCCGATTATATATTTTCTAACAGTTGGATTACCTCCAAATATTTGATCCTCTCTAATTTTAGCATTTATTATCCGTTCAATTCCTTGCTCGAAGTTAATACGCTTTGCAACAATAGCTCCAAACTCTGTAGATAATCCCTGATTGACTGAAAGCTCTCTGGCTAATAATGTTAATTCTCCAGCTCCTTTAAATACTTCTTGATAAAATAATAACTTTTGGTAGGCTTCACTCTTTTTATCTGTAACCTTTAGTAGTTGATCGATTGCTGTAGTAATACTTACGGAGTCAATATTTTCAAACATATTACCTTTTACCATACTAATAATATTAGTCATAATATCATCAGTAAAAATCTTAACAATATCATTTAAGTCTGCACCAGTCATAATCATTCAGATAATACCTGGAGCAGTTTCTGAAGTACAGTTAATATTATTAAGAATTGGGTTTTTAGCATTATCGGTTGCCTGAGATAGTAAACTTGATAAAGTAATTGCTACTGTTCCTGAGTTTGTAAAAAATTCAGAATGGGTTGTACTAAATTCCTTGTTAATTCCAGGTCATATAATAGTCTTACCGATACGTCTGGCGTTTCCACTACTTATCCAATACTCAATTGCATATTCAGCTTTAATCGCAGATGCTACTATACCAATTACTTCTTTACCCACCTTATTATTACTATTCATCTTTATTTGACTTGTAGAAACAAAAGGAGAGAAATTATCACTTGATTTTGGCGATACTGCTGCAGCCTTTTCAATAGGTTCTACTGTTGTAGGTAATGTAGCATATCCTATAGTTGAGACATTATGATAGGTATTAAACATATTATTCACCAGATTATTCATAAAAACTTTGTCCAAAGTTCTTTTAGGAATTCTGTGTGAGTTATGTCTATTTATTTGAGTTGCCAATTGCCCTCCTAAAGCTTGTAATGCTGCCACTGTATAAGTATCCCAAATATATACATCATTAAAAAGATCATTTGAAGATTTTGATTGAACTGGGAACTTAGAAATATCAATAACAATGTTTTTATTTCTTACTTTAGCTATTAACCTTCTTAGTCTTGGAGAATTTACTGTTAACTTATCTTCTGCTATATATGCTTCTAATAAATCACTAGTT